>SNRY01000431.1_pt1 | contig 14243 bp, 6 predicted proteins | sample 4693421 | NCBI WGS metagenome assembly SNRY01 (sample SAMN11003215, study PRJNA524138) | termite gut metagenome | isolation source: Bacteroidetes bacterial symbionts from single cell of protist host amplifed... | host: Streblomastix strix ... | reverse complement strand
GCAAGGCTGCTGCCATTCTTTCCATTGAGAGAGAAGAAAACCCTGAAATCTCCGTTGTCAAAGCTCTGAAAGTCCGTGAGGGCAGCCCGTTGGATATTCCCCTCATTCAGTTTTCATGGAATAAGGAGCAAGCGATGCACACCTACATGGGTGAAAAACCCAAGGAAGAAAGGGACAAACGCAAGGAAACGGAATTATCCGGCGTTGCCCGCTCTATCTTTTCCGGCAAGCGATATTATACCTATGTGGAATTATGCGAGCAAATCCAATCTGCGTTGGATGTAAAGGAACGTACGGCAAAGAGTTATATCAGGTTTATGCGAGAGAAGGAAATCATTCTCAAAGATCCTTCCAATGCGAGTTATTTTATTATCGGTCATATTTAAAACCCTGTTGTTATGTCTATCAATGTAAACAAAGACGATTTTGAAAAGTGGATGAATCGTATCATGGAACGGTTTGACAAATTGGATGGAAAAATGGGCGGAAAGGAAAAAGTCAGAAGCCGGATTAATGGCGAATTATTGTTTGATAATCAGGATTTATGCCTCATGCTTAGTGTGAGTAGGCGTACGCTTCAGCGTTACCGCACAGCGGGAATTTTGCCTTACAAACAGACCGACCAAAAGATATATTATTTGGAATCGGATGTGCGTAAGTTCGTTGAAGAGCATTTACAGAAACCCAGAGTGTCAGACCGGAGAGATAAGACATTGTAATTTACCGGAGGGAAAAATGTTTTGTAAGTTTGTATTGCAGGATATGCGGGGAGTATAAGGCAAATGAAAAAATTCAACGATAAGAGACATGCCCGGCACATTTGTAAAGCCTGTTCTTCATTCTCTCCTGCCCGTAGGAACGAGCTTGAAAAGCTAAACAAAATAATACCAGTTTATGAAATGGAAGATTCGTATGAAGCCGAAGACCAATACATGGAAGAAGAACCGTTTTATGAAACAATTACACCGGCAGAACTTTCAGACACAGAGAAAAAGGAAGCATTGCTAATCATGTATAATTATTATTGTTTTCGATCATATTTTAATCTAACTTAAAAATCCACCTCCTTTGGGGGTGGTCATGTTCTTAGAGGCTTTGCCTAAAAATATTACCTTTGTTGCATGAGTCATTACAAGCAGCAAAGTCATGTAGTTTGGAAGTGTGATTACCACATTGTTTGGTGTCCCAAATATCGTTTTCGGATATTGACAGGAGTCGTCAAAGATCTTGTTGAAGAGGATATTCGTATGCTTTGCGAATGGAAAGGTTGTGAAGTTGAAGAAATGAATGTTCAATCAGATCACATTCATTTGTTAGTTTCCGTTCCTCCCAAAGTGTCGATTTCAGAGTTGATGGGAATTCTCAAAGGTAAGCTTGCCATCAAGCTATTCAAGAATTATCCGCAGTTGAAGCGAAAGCCTTATTGGGGTAATCATTTTTGGTCTCGAGGCTATTTCGCCAATACAGTTGGTCTTAACGAAGAGATGATCAGGCGTTATGTTCATCATCAAGAAGAGCAAGACAAAAAAGAAGAGAACAACGGACAACACTTTAGTTTGTTTGACTAGGTACACATCACTTCAATGAGCGCTCTGAAGGCTATGCCTTCATTTTTTCACCAAATCCACCTCATTTGGGGGTGGTTGTTTAATAACTAATTGTAATTCATATAGATGAACTATAACATAACAAGTCCCATTGTTATTTATACTTAATTAGCAATGCCATATATTACATCTTATGTATAGTAATTTAAATTATTCTAAGTATTAAATTGAAATTAGTTTATATTATTATTTGTTGTATTATTCTGTAAATTAGAAAGATACAAAATAAATACTATCAATTAAATTATATCACATACTTATTTTAATTCTCTTAACTGTATATCTATTGCATTATCATTTAATTTTATAAAATATTTCATTTCTGTAAGACCAAATACATTCACATTGTCATGTCCAGTTATGTAACTATTTTTTTCTATATGATTGCTTTCTTGAAATATGACTTTTTCTATCTCACATGCTTTTTTAAAAATTAGATTTCCAAAATTACTCGAATATGATTTTTTTATTTTATTAATAAATTCATTATTGGTAATTACTTCATAAGGATGTAAGATAATTAGATAATCCCTTGCTCTACTAATGGCTACATTGTAGATATACTTTTTAGACAACAAACAGTTGTGGTGTCCTGTGTATCTATAGTTATTCGGATTGGGAATAAAAAAAATAACATCACATTCATCCCCTTGAAATCCATGAACAGTATCCGAATAGATTTTGATATTTTCAGAAATTCCATACGAAGTAATGAGTTTGTTCAGAAGTATTGCTTGTGCCTTGTAGGGTGCAATCAATCCAATTGTCCATGGTTCTTCGATTTTATTCGTAATGAAAGAATCAAAGTATTTAATCATTTCTGCAACCAATATAGCACTATACATTTGATACGAGCTATAATGTAGTTTATTAATCTTATATATGGAATTCTCTTGATTTAATGGGATGTCAATAAATGTAACATGGGATGAAATTATTTTTTTGAACCCTTCAGGTAATGGCTTTATTAAACTGTTTTCTCCCGCTCTATCGTGTTTCAAAAGTTTACAATAGGATAATTCGCTAAACAGTTGTCCGATATGTTTTACACTTCTATACTGTATATCAAGATTGGCAATTTTGTCTTTACTTGGTCTAAGGATTTGTTCATCAGAATTAAAACTATCAATACCCATCATGGTATATATATTCTCATCCTGAATCTCAAGATCTTCCAATTCTTTGTCGTTAATATCCACTATGGGTGGAATTTGTTTCGGATCTCCGGCAACAATAAATCTTGTATTAGAATGAGCCTTGTATGTTGCCAAAATGGCAAACACCATGCTTGGAAGATTGGTCATTGATGCTTCGTCGAAGATTACATAATCCCAATGAGTTTTAAAAAGCTTAAATGAAGAGTTTGTCTCTTCCTCAGTAACTTCAAAATAAGGAAGACGATGAATGGTGGAGGCTACCACATTAATACCATTTAAATCTCTTTTTTCCAGAGAATCCCTGTAAATGAAAGCATTCATTTCTTCTAATTCCGGATCGGTAGGCTTTCCTAATCTTACTATAATTATTTCATTATTTTTATCTTTTACCAATTTCTTGCAAAGTACATCGGAAGCTTTATTTGTTGGAGTGAGTATTAAAAAATTTGTTTTCGCATCTTTCGTAATCTCCTCCCTTATCAGCTTACATAATGTAGTTGTTTTCCCTGTTCCGGGAGGACCATAAATATACTGTAATCCGGGCAGACTTTCCTTAATATCTTCCCATTCATCAATATAGCTTCTATTTACAAATGCTTTGTATAGTCTATCTTGTAAGTCAATTATAGGAGTGAAATTTATTTCAATTTTGACAACCTTTGAGAAGAGGGTAATGATTGACTGAGGAATGGATTCTCTTGAATAAATTAGCAAGTCTTGTCCTTTTTTCGAAACTCCTTCTATTTTTATGTTTTCATCCTGATGATTTTCAATTTGTAAAGTAATTTTAAAGTCCTCAAAATTCTCCATATTTAATGGAATATACGAATTGGCTCCACAAAGAAGAAAATACTTGTTGGATATTTCATTATTGATGGGATATTTTTTTATTTCTTGAAAAGAGATAGACTTCTGAATAGTAGTGTTTTGTTTATTTTCATAAGTTAATAAAAGTTTTAAGTAGGATTTAAACCATTCATAAGAATAATATTTAGAATCGTCCTTGATTGTTTTCATCAGCTCAGCTCTTTCCTGTTTTAATTTTTCATCCAGTATCGCTAAGTCCAATAATTGTCTAGTGGCTTCATCTCCTACATTATTTAATGTACTATAAAAACTTGTTAATAAACTATTTCTTTTATCAATTAGTTGCTTAATTAAATTGGCTTCATTAGAATTTTTCTCTGATAATTGTGTTTCCAACTCATCTAATGATGAGCATTTATAATATATATATTTCTCTTCCGTATGATTGTCAATATAAAAACCACCTTCTGATATAGTACCGATATTCATCTCTTTTATATTCCCTTCCCTATCCTTTAACTGAACAGCTATAATAAATTGAATTGACAAAGTGTGAAATAACTTGATTTTCTGTTCTTGAGACCATTCAGCATAAAATGGTTCGTTATTCTCGGCAGAAGATGTATCTATAATATATTCTTTATGAACGGATAATTCAGCATAATTATTAAGAGATTGAAATTCTTTAATATCCGGTAATTTGATAATATTAAGCGCTTTATATAACTCATTTAGATTGTTACTGTTGTCCAATTGTAATTTTTGATATAACTCAAGGTTTATCCAATACGCATGTCGTATATCTTCAGCACATTTTATGGAATATGAATCATTTGTGTGATAGATAATTAAAGGGACATTGCCTATATTGTTCTTTCTTAAATGAGCAATTATCTTTTCAATGAGTTCAATCTTTTTATCGGTCTTGTTATAAATAATTGGTTCTCGAAGATTATCATTCATAAATCCAGTCGCTAAACCTTTGATTGTATTTAATAACAGGGTATCATTAATAATCTGGAAGTCATCTTCAGGGAATGCTTCATCTGTCCATCCAACTAAATACCTCCTCAATTTTTCAACAGGACTTTCACCCACATAAACCCCTAAATCTTGTAAAAATAGTTCTCTATTTTTCTCGTTATTGCACCACGTAATGAATTCCTCCGGAAGTATTTCGCTGCTTATTTGTATCCCATGATAGACAAAATTTCTCGGAGAAATTTTTAAAAATGGCTCCCAATCTTCATCTCGTTTACTTTCTTTTTGCGGAGTATTTTCCCATCCTCGGTAGAGATAATTCAGTTTTTCCGTAATTGATTCATCACTTTTTAAGACATTCGGGAAACAACCTTTTATAAACAAAAAACATGGAGCTATTAGGTCTTTTGCATTGTTTTTATTATAATAAAAAACTTCATAACCGGTATTTTGCAACAATAAAAATAAATCTTTGAATGATTCTTTTAGTAAACGACCATGATCTATGAACCTGCAATTTTCCGGTGAATAACAAAATAATTGCCCTTTTAAGCAATAACTTTGTTCATCATATAATTTAATGGAAACTACTTTATCTCTCTGCTGTTGCGTTTTGATAGTAAAGTTATTATTAGCATCCAGATTAAATTTTGAAGATAATAAAAGAAACGAAAGTTGATGACTGTTCTTTATTGTCAAATTGTTATTTATAAGTGCTTTATTAAATTTATCAATCAATTCATCCGAAATCCCTCCTTTGGAAATTTTAAATAATTTATCTGCTATGTTCTTTGAAATAAACTCTTTATTAATCGCTTCTTTGTTAAATTCATGAATTAATTTTATATTTTCTGAGTTTTCGAGATCAAGGATTTGGGATTGAGATAAAATTATTTTTCTATCATCTCTTTGTACTTCAATAGAATCATTAGCACTATCAATAGTACCGATATTAATGGTCTGTTCACCTTTTTTTATTTCAATTTTATTTTGAATCTTTATTAGTTCATCAGACTTAATTTCTTGCAGCACAACATCATTCAGTAATTGTAAGTATAATTTATTTTGACGTTCTTTCTCCCAGTTAGCATCTAAAACAGTATATGTATGCTTTGACAACAAATATTTTTTGTCATCTACCGTTCCGTTGATTAGAATGGCTTCTATAAAATTCAATCCTTGAGCTAAGTCATCGTCATCACTTCCTCGAAATATATCTATCAAATGTTTTACCAATTTACTCCCAGACAATTCAACCTTGGGACTATACGTTGTAAATTCTTCCGGTAAGAATGCATACTGATCAGGATAATATATAACTATGTAATTGATTAACAATGATTCTGATGTGAAAATTTGCTTTTTAGTCAAATTCTTATGAACAAAATATTTATTCTCTTTAAAAGCGATGTAATTATATCCGAAGAAATTAATATCACACTTTTCTGAGAACAACAGTAAATGGTTTAATTCTTCAAACGAAATCTCAATATCCTGTAATTGGGGATTAAAAGGAATATTCGGATAATCAAACGGTTTCTCACTCAGATGTAGCATGAAACATTTATCTGGAATATGGATACCATAATATTTCAATATAGATGTTTGAATATCAGCATATGAGATGTCTGGGAGCATTAATAACTTGTCACTGTAAAATATTTTCAGAGATTTTTCGACATTGTTTTGATAGACTATAGTATTATGAAGTAAATGATTGTTTTTATCTAACCAGTCACTTTTCTCAAAAGCCGTAATTATATTTTCAAAAATTTCATCTGATTGATTGGGATTTTTAGCAATATAAACTACAATTTGTTCCCAAAATGGCTGTATAATTCCCTGATAAAGTTGTTCCGATTTATTGAGAAGATAGTTTTTATATTCAGTATTTTCTTCCTCTGCATTAATACAAAATTTTTGCAACCACTTAGCTTCTGATTGAGCATAAAGATTTTTAAAGCATACAACATTATTCAAATTATTTGTTAGCAATTTTAATTCATCAATTCTTTCACCGATCCGTACATCATTTAAGGTTCTAAATGCTTCGAAAATTCTCTGCTTTTCTTCTCTTGACAATTTTTTTAATTTTTCCTCATTTACAACTTGGCTGAATAATCTAGTAAGCGCAGTATAACCCCTTACTTGTGATTCATTCGTAAAATAAAGAAAATATTTTTGGAAATTATCAAAATTTTCGACGGTACATTTTAAATCCAATTTTGTGAATAAATCTCTTATATCATTCAGTTTGTTATAGATTATAAAATATCCTTGTTTTTCCTTTTCTTGAAATTCATTAATAGTCAACCATTCTCCATTATGAAATTCCAAAATCCTAATATTAAACAGATTATTTTTAAATTGATTATTTTTAAATTGCTCAGATACATCTTCTATATAGCCTGTTTCCTTTAAAATCAAAACCGCATTATCGCTTTTATTGCCTATCCAACTATTTAAACTGTTTGAGATAGTATTATTAATTGACAACAGATCGCATATAGAAAAATCTTGTATGTCAAGTTTTTCTATAGCTTTTGAAGTTATCTCCGGTTCATTCATCCAATAAAACCAATGTACATTAGCCAGTCCCCATTCTTCCGTATCAATATCAATGGCTGTTTTCTTTATATAAATTTGGTTGAGGGTATTTGATATTGTAAATTCATTCGTAGTTAGAGAATTACGAATAGGAATATACTTTTTTTGTAATTCACAAATAGGGTTAATATACGGTTCTTCTATCCAGAATCTCTCATGATTAGTACTTTTACCGGATGTCAGTAAAGCCGCATAAAAATCTAAAAACAACTCTCTGTCCGATGATATACTCATGGGGTTTGACAGTTGTTCTAATTTTATGTCAATTTTTTTGACGATTGTTTTTAATAATCTTTCATTTATACTATCTTCTTTGCTGTTTCCTTTGTGTAAAAAGGTTCTGGAACTTGCTTTGTAAAAAGCATTAGAATGTAAGACATAGTTAAAATTATGTACTTCTTCCGATAGTGGAAAATACAAATAAAAATTAGGAGCTCCCTCAAAATAATTCCCTATCTGGTTATATTTTCTGAAACCAAATAATATTTCAATATCTGCTTCTTTTTTAAATTTATTTTGCTGTTCAGTTGTTAACTCATCGTATTTCTCTGTACCAAAACGAATATAAATATAGGTATCTTTTTCTTCTTCTTTATTTATAGCGAATTTTATGTATTCTAATTCTGGATATGTAATGGGGGTTTTGTTAATTTGAACAGTTTCTAATAATTTTTTACGGTCAGTTTTATCAGCGGTCTGTTCTAAAATAGCCAAAGCAAATTTTACCCCCTCATTTAAATTGGTTTCTGCTAATTCGGTTTCTTTCCCTGAACCTAACCTTATAAAAAACAAACTGCCTTCCCTATAAGTTTCTTTTTTCAGAATCTGAATGTTGTTTTTGACCCATCGCGATAGCGTTTCATATTCCGAATGGCTAAAAGGGGCAATTGATGATTGTTTTCCATTTGTCAACTGGGGTAATTCCGGTACAAAATTATTTTCCGGCAAACAAGGGAAACAGGTAATCAGGATTTTAAACAACCAAGGATAATCATCGTTCAATTCATAATTTTTATTATTTTTCCTACATTTAAAATCACAAGGAACTATGGTTTCTGTTTTAGATAAATTCTCTATTTCGTAATTCTTCCAACTGAACAAGATAGGTCCTGAATGCTCGTAGATTAATTCTTGTAATCCATTATCTTTTCCAACCAATCTATGAGCCAATTTAAATCCTATTCCAAACTTTCCGATTGTTTGACTATCGGCTGTTTTAGTTGATGCCCCCACATTCAGAATGGATCTGATATTGTTTAAATCGAACATTTTGCCATTATTAGCAACCAATAAATAATGATTGCCATCCGTTTCATCTTTTCCCCAAATCATAGTAAAATGGCTACTCTCTGCATCAACTGCATTTTGTAAAAACTCATATACAGCTTGTCCATCTTTAGCCATATCAAGAAAACTTTGTAAAAAATTTGCTATACCGGCTTCTGCTTCTCCATCATAGCCTTTGTCACCATGATAGATTTCAAACCAACCAAATTTCGTTTTCTTCGTTTCGGAGTCTTCAAAGAAATTACCAATAAAATACTCATCTCTTGTTGACAAATCCCGCATCTGACGTATTTCTTCTTTATAAAAAGTTCTGTATTGCTGTATGTTTTTAATATTCATATTATTTTACATTTATTTAGGACATGCAATTTTTTAATAATTCATCATATATTGTCTCAATAACAGCACGTTTACGCAAAAATATTTTTATTTGAATAGCTTTGTCTTGGTGTGATAATATATTTTCCTGTCACATGATTTAAAAAAAATGCTCTTTTGCTATATATGCTTTATAACTATTTATTGCAGTTTTTAAAGTATCAGAGATATTGTCCACACTATTAATGTTTTTTTAAATAGTCTATCTGACTATCTAGCACATACAAAATAGAAGAGAATAGATTCCCTGATTTGAATTGCTCCAAATAATTATCTAAATCAGTAATTGTTTTTTCGGACATCTCCTTAAAATTATAAATTATCAATGTAATACCAAATTGCTATCATGTAGGGGCAAGGCATGCCTTGCCCCTACCCCTACATGCCTTACCCCTGATAAAATACCCTAAAATCTATTATAGGATTAAACGCGCTATTTGATGGCGGGTTGGTATAAGATCATAAATTATTTCAGACTACAAATAATGTTTTAAATCATTAAATGGTATTCCGTCTTTTATGAAAAAATCAATATACTTTCGAGCCTTGTCGCCTTGAACTGAAGAATTTGAATAATTGAAAATCTCATTTTTCTTTTTAAGAGCTATTTCTTTAGTAATAAAACCCATTATACAGCCTTTTGGCGCATATTTAATAAAATTATCAACGAATGTTTTTTTTGAATTTATAGAATATTTTACCTGATATTCAATATCAGACAATTTCTCCATATCTATGAAAAAAAATTTTCCTTCGTTGTCTTCAAAAATATAAAATACTTGAAATATTATATCTGATATTTCACGATCAGGATATATCATAAATCTTCTACTATTAATCAATGTTACTATGGCATTATTGTATTTTTCAATTGATGATTTGACTTCTATAAATTTATTTGATATAGAAAGGTCGAATTTATCATTATATTGAAAATTATCTGTTCTTATTCTATCATAATCAAGAAATTCAATTCCTCGTTTATTTGCAGCATATCGAACAATGTTTTTAGCTAAATCGCCAGGGAATAAATCTGTGAATTTTTTAAATTCAGAACGCCCACTTTGCCAAGTATTTGCTGTGTTATTTTTTTTACTCTTTATATCAGAAGTCACAAAAGCAAAATCAACTTCTTCTGGAATAGTTGATAAAACTATTTCAATTATATCTTTTTCGGTTATCATGTATTTACAAATTTAATAGTTTCATCTCCTGAAATACTTCTTATTTTAAGCCTCAATGGTTTTTTATCACTTGCAATTTTACCATTCCAAAAATCTTTTGACTTTAAACCATTTTTAATCACATAGCCTAACTTGTCAATTTTTGTTTCTGTTGAGCTGTGCCATTGCTTTTCGGTATTTTCGCAGTCAAGAGCGATTAACTCTATAAGTTCTAAACCTGATTCGCTGATGCTAATAGGTTCAAACTTTTCACCCTTGATCAAGGATTGTAAGTTGCCTTTTTGATTGAACTCATGAATTTCTCGAATGAGGCAGTCACTGATGAATTTAGTTATTTCTATTTCGTAACCGTCTTTGATTTTCGTGGTCTTAAATTCTACAATATCCTCCATCACTATCTCGTGCAGAAGGTTTTTCATATCTTTGAGTTCTACCTCAATTTCTGTGGCATTATTCTTTCTAATGAATTTCTCCAATGCTTGTTGATTGTCAATGTCTATGTAGTAGACAATTACCTTTCTAGCATTAACTTCCAGACGTTGCAATTCCTGATTGATGATAGTGTTAATGATAGGGATATCTAATACTTTTTCTTGTGTATTGCACAGGTTAGGAATATACACGGGAATGATTCCCAATTTCGCTTCTGTAATTGCACCAAACCAAAAATTACTAATTCCAGAAATATTTCTTTGAAATCCAGGAATAAGGCTTGCCAGTTTATCCATTGTCTGCTTTGGATTACGGAATAAACTCACTCCGTCCTTTATTTCTAAGATTTGAAAATTAGCTTTAGCTTCACTCAATCTGTCTCTTACGGTTTGTATACTATTGATGCCAATATCTACGTGAATAAATTTACGACCTAAATCACTAGCTACTTTTGCTGTGACACCACTACCACCAAAAAAGTCTGCTACAAGCATATTTTTATTGGAAGTAGCCTTAATTATTCTTTCAAGTAATTTTGGTGGTTTAGAAGTAGCATAGCCAATATTTTTGTTACCAGTAGCGTCGATGCCTATATTCCAAACATCATATTCTCCAATGCCACTTTTTTTAAATGTTTTCACAGTTTCACCTCTCGGATTTTTATTCCAATAAAACCAGTTTTGTTTTTCTTCGTCCCATTCTGAAAATCTTGCTTCTTGCTCCTCTGTATAAGGAATTGCTACTTCATCAAAATTAAATATATAGTTATCAGTTTTATCTTTTGCATACCAGAAAATATTGTCGTGTTTTCTATTAAAATTTTTTGATGGGTCTGAACCACTAGGATACCACCAAATAATTTCATTTACTAAATTATCCTCTCCAAAAATTTCATCCATTAAAATTTTTGCATAGTGACTAATATGCCAATCAAGGTGCAAGAATATACTCCCTGTATTACTCAATATGCTTTTTATTGCCATCAAGTTTTCATATAGCCAATTCAGATAATCTTCTTTTTGCCAAATATCGCCATACATTTTTTCCTCAAAAGCTTTCAAATTTTCTACATCCAATTCCTTCTTGGTTGTAGCAATTTTCTCAGCAAGTCTCGGGTTTCTTCTTAGATAAACTTTCTTAGCATAATCTGCACCACTTGCAAACGGCGGATCAATGTAAACCAAATCTACTTTTATACCTTTTTCTTTTAGATAAGCACAAGCTGAAATACATTCACCTCGTATAACTAAATTGTCTGACGCTGTGCCTATGGTTTCGATAGGTTCTACTTCGTAGTAGGGCATACCTCTTATGATACGGTCATAAACTTTTTTATTCTCATGGTATCGCAACACGCGCTGTACTCTTATAATATTGTCTAAAATTGCTTGACCTTCAACTGTGTTCGGGTAATATGGTATATATTTTACTGGCATATTTTAATCGTTAAAAAATTGGTTAATCTTATTGTTTAATTTTGTGGCATTGGCTACCATGTCTTCGCTATCTTCTAGATAGAGAAAATCAAAACGCTGATAGTTAAATTTTTCTATATTGAGCTTTAAAAACTCTTTTTCCACGTAGTTTCTCTTTTTTCGGAAATCATTGTCCTGAGCATAAACGGAACCTTTAGTTTCGATTAAAAGGACTTTATGAATTTTATCTTTTTGGGTACGCTTTACAATCAAAAAGTCGGTAGTGTATTTCCCAACATTGTTCCAATATCTACCTTCTTTGGCAAAACAATTAATGACAAACTCCGTTAAACCTCGTTCTCCATTGTAGTAAATTTCCAGATTCTTGCTTTTAAAATCGGAAAGCTGTAATGCTTTTTGAAGAGTTTCCATTTCAAAACTGCTGCTTCCAAAGTTGTAAGGCATATAATGGAATGAATGATTTTTTGATTTTACTGGCAATGAATACTCTTTGTCGGCTTTGAAGTTCTCAAGAGTTGGAACCAAATAGCCCATTCCTTGTGCTTTCAAAGTTTCTTTCATCAGTTGATAAGCCTTTTCCACTTCTGCCATGTCAATATCTACGCTTTCATCTGAATTATCTAGCTCCAAAATTTTTGTTGTATCTGACTCATTTGGGTAGAGTTTTGCGTGTTTCTCTACTTTTGCCAATCGTTCTGCAATCAAGATTTCGGCTTGTTGTGGAATAACCTCACATTCTGTTTGTAAATCCCGTTTGATACTGAATGCTAAACGGATTTTAGATTGAACTGAATACAAGTCATACAACTCATTGAATAAGCGTTTTCCATCTCTTATGTAGGATATTGTTTCAAAAATAATTTTTAACTCGTCATCATATTGATGCAGTTGTTTTTCTGTTATTAATCCGAAACTTTCTCTTGAAATCTCAAACAACCATTGATTGAAATTAGCAAAGACTATTCCAGCTTCATTGATTATATTAATTTCGCCAGTATCAATATTGGTAATTTCGCTAGTTACAATTAAAGCGGAAGTTTTGTAATTGTTAATACTCTTTAATAATGCTTTCAGTTTCGCTTTGGTATTGGGTGTTTCTTCCTCATCAACGGATTGATAAGTAACTTTCATTTGGTAAAAATCAATCTTTGGTAATTGTAAAAAATTCATTCGGGAATATCTTTCAACAGTTTCAATATTTCCAATACGTTTGATGTTATTCAGTTCTTCAATGCTTGTGTTTTGTTCCAGCTTTAATTGTGTATTGAGTATTTCGGCATTTTCTTTATTCAACCAAATCAAAGCGGTTTCCTCTTTGCCTTTGTCCACCTGACGTAAGCATCGACAAGAAGTTTGTAGCACCATGTTTTGAGGACTGTCTCCTTTTTGTGAAAGGATTACTCCCGTTAAACTTGGACAATCCCATCCTTCTTTTCCAACTTGCACCAAAAGGATATAACGCTTTTTTGAAATGGGTAAATCCAAAGAACGAAACTCCAATTCGCTTTCTTTGGGTTGTGGATAGGTTTTATTGCCTTTATGAAAGCGCAAAATGTCATTCGGATTTATTTTCAGTTCACCAATTAGATATGGGTAAACTTCTTCCTCCAAAACTTCAATGTTACTGCAATAGATAGCAAGTTTGGCAATAGTGCTGTTGTCGTAAACTTTATTTTTATATAACATGTTAAAATCCTCAATTCCTTGTTTGATAATTTGAAATCGGTCAAGGTTTTGCCCGATTTTAACCGTTGGCGTTTTTAAAAAATGTTTAATTGCTGTTACCAAGGGGTAATAATAAACTATATTAGTGATTTGAGAGAATTTAAACTCATAATTTCCTGCCTTAATCTTTTCTGCCGACAAATAAGGTGTACCCGAAAAGCCTAACACAGTCGTGATATTTCCTTTTTTGTGCCAATAATTTACTGCTTGTCTTAGTTTAATGTTGTTCGTTGCAGCATGATGAACTTCATCTATCAGAATAGATAAATTAGGAATTTGCCCAAATAATCTTTTCAGGTCGTTTGTGGTGTCTTTTTCTTCTTCTAATTCTAATTCAGTTTGGTCATTAAAATTAAAACTTTCCAATATCACTTTTTCAGCATTTACCACAAATACTTGCCCGAATGGATTAGGCAAACACGCATTTACTTTTTGAGCGTTCGGATTCCTTGTCTTGTTACTATTCTTGCCTGTCTTCTGTTCGTTCAAAACATCAAATTTCAATAACTTTCTCAGGTTGCTTGCAGCCGGTTCGGGCAAAATCCATGAAGGATCAAAGTTTTCAATGGTTTTCAAACTCGGAACAATTGAAGATTTTAAACCTGAAGGGATAAGCATTAAAAAATTATGTGCAAACACCTT
>SNRY01000430.1_pt1 | contig 14304 bp, 11 predicted proteins | sample 4693421 | NCBI WGS metagenome assembly SNRY01 (sample SAMN11003215, study PRJNA524138) | termite gut metagenome | isolation source: Bacteroidetes bacterial symbionts from single cell of protist host amplifed... | host: Streblomastix strix ... | reverse complement strand
ACGGATTATCCGCATGGTACAGGAGGCACAAGGCAGCAAAGCTCCCGTTCAACGTATTGTTGATAAGGTAACAAGTGTTTTTGTTCCTGTTGTATTGGGGATTGCTTTGTTGACTTTCGTCGTTTGGATAGCGGTGGGTGGCATGGGATATTTCTTTCATGGCATGCTCTCGGCAGTTTCCGTATTGGTGATTGCCTGCCCCTGTGCATTGGGGTTGGCTACTCCTACGGCACTTATGGTGGGCATCGGCAAGGCTGCCAATCATCATATATTGATAAAAGACGCTTTGGCGTTGGAGCAGATGCGCAAAGTAAATGCGGTGGTGCTTGATAAGACAGGGACGCTGACGGAAGGACATCCCACAGTTGTGGAATATTCTCAAAAAGAAGGGCATGATGCTTTGTGTAAGAGCATATTACTGGCTGCCGAAATGAGGTCGGAACATCCTTTAGCGGAAGCTATCGTTAATTTCTTGCAAAAAGAACAACTATCCCCCGTTTCTCCGGACGGTTTTGAGAGTATTACCGGAAAAGGTATTAAGGTACATTATGCCGGTAGAATATACTGGGTGGGAAGTCGTAAACTGGCAAACGATTTTCGGGTTGACATACCGGATACCTTATCCGAACCGTTATCCGGTGGAAACAGCATTGTTTACTTCGGACGAGAGAATGAATTGCTTGCTGTTATCGCCGTTGCAGATAAAGTTAAACCGACTTCCGCCGAAGCTGTCAATCAATTGAAGCATCAAAGCATTGATATTTATATGTTGACCGGCGATGGTGAACGTACCGCTTCCGCCGTAGCCGGACAATTGGGTATCGAGCACTACGTTGCCGAAGCTTTACCCGATGACAAACAAGCGTTTATCCGTAAATTGCAATCACAGGGGAAAGTAGTGGCAATGGTGGGCGACGGTATTAATGATTCGCAAGCGTTGGCGTCTGCCGATGTAAGTATTGCACCGGGAAGAGGAACGGATATTGCGATGGATGTGGCTATGGTTACGCTGATGACTTCCGACTTGTTGTTGCTACCCAAAGCGTTCAAGCTGTCGAATCAAACGGTGCGCCTTATTCACCGGAATTTGTTTTGGGCGTTTATCTACAATTTGATAGGTATCCCCATTGCTGCCGGGGTGCTTTTTCCTGTCAACGGAATGCTCTTGAACCCGATGTTGGCAAGTGCAGCCATGGCGTTTTCATCTGTCAGCGTGGTGTTGTCTTCTTTGTCTTTGGGGAGAAAGAAATTGTAATCCGTATTGTTAAAAGATGCCGTATTGTTAAACTCACAGATATGAATTATCTTTGCCTCCCATAAAAATAAAAATTTATCTGCTATCAATTTAACCGTACTAAAAAATAATATATGTTCGATAGTTTAAGCGAAAGATTAGAGAGGTCGTTTCAGATTCTAAAGGGTGAAGGCAAGATTACCGAAATCAATGTAGCCGAAACCTTGAAGGATGTACGCAAAGCCTTATTGAATGCCGACGTTAATTACAAAGTGGCGAAGACCTTTACCGATAAGGTAAAAGAAAAAGCGTTGGGGCAAAATGTGCTTACGGCGCTGAGACCAAGTCAGTTGATGGTAAAGATTGTTCACGACGAACTCACTCAACTGATGGGAGGCGAAACGGCTGAGATTAACATCAAAGGACAACCGGCGGTGATTCTGATGTCCGGCTTGCAGGGTTCCGGTAAGACTACTTTTTCGGGGAAACTGGCACAACTGTTGAAAGCCAAAAAGGGGAAGAAGCCTTTGCTGGTGGCATGTGATATTTATCGTCCGGCTGCTATCGAACAGTTGCGCGTATTGGCGGAACAAATTGATGTACCTGTTTATTCTGAGCCAGATAGTCACGACCCCGTTTCCATTGCTCAAAATGCCATTAAGCAGGCAAAAGCCAAGGGGAATGATCTGGTTATTGTCGATACGGCAGGACGTTTGGCGATAGACGAGCAGATGATGAATGAGATTGCTGCTATCAAAGATGCCATTCATCCGAATGAAATACTTTTCGTTGTCGATTCGATGACGGGACAGGATGCTGTGAATACGGCTAAAGAATTTAACGACCGTCTGAATTTCGACGGCGTGGTACTTACCAAATTGGACGGTGATACCCGCGGTGGTGCGGCGCTTTCCATTCGTTCCGTTGTAAACAAGCCTATCAAGTTTGTAAGTACGGGGGAAAAGTTGGATGCCATTGACCAATTCCACCCTTCGCGTATGGCTGACCGCATACTCGGTATGGGTGATATTGTTTCATTGGTAGAACGTGCCCAAGAGCAATATAACGAAGAAGAAGCCAGACGTTTGCAAAAGAAGATGGCTAAAAACCAATTCGATTTCAATGACTTCCTCTCCCAAATTGCCCAAATCAAAAAGATGGGTAATCTGAAAGACGTTGTCTCCATGATTCCCGGAGTGGGAAAAGCTATCAAGGACATTGATTTGGACGACAACGCTTTCAAAAGCATTGAAGCCATTGTTTATTCCATGACTCCAAAGGAGCGTACCCATCCCGAAATGTTGAACGGTTCGCGCCGTATCCGCATTGCCAAAGGAAGCGGTACGAATATTCAGGAAGTGAATAATCTGTTGAAACGGTTTGAAGAAATGAAGAAAATGATGAAAACGATGATGAAGCAAAAGAGGTAAGAAAAGAAAGCGGCTGCGTTAGCCGTATTTTTGGAAATCTGATAGTAAAGTTGTATGTTTGTAATGTGCATGTCGTGTACATTACTAAGTTCGGTTAAAATTAGAAGCTTTACATGAATGTGTGGATAGATTTAAAACGATATAAGTATGCCCGAAAAGAATAATATAGAAAAACCCGGGACTGTTATTTCCCAACAAATCAAAGAAGAAATTGCTTCCGAAGTAGTGAAGATCGTTGCGTCAGGCGGTAAACGCCCCCATTTGGCAGCAATCCTCGTAGGACACGACGGTGGAAGCGAAACATACGTGGCATCAAAAGTAAGAGCTTGTGCCGAATGTGGTTTTAAATCTTCTTTAATACGTTATGAAAACAATGTAAGCGAAGAAGAATTATTGGCTAAAGTCTGCGAACTCAATGCGGATGCCGATGTGGACGGGTTCATCGTTCAACTTCCCTTACCTAAACACATCTCCGAACAGAAAGTAATTGAAACAATTGATTACCGTAAAGACGTGGACGGCTTCCACCCGATAAATGTCGGACGGATGTCTATCGGGCTTCCTTGCTACATCTCCGCCACACCAAACGGCATTTTGGAGCTGATGAAACGTTATAAGATAGAAACTGCAGGGAAGAAATGCGTTGTCTTAGGACGAAGCAACATCGTAGGTAAACCGATGGCTACTTTGATGATGCAAAAGGCGTATCCGGGTGATGCTACTGTTACTGTCTGCCATAGCCGTTCCAAAGATTTGGTAAAAGAGTGTAGAGAAGCAGACATTATTATCGCTGCATTAGGACAGCCCGAATTTGTAACAGCCGACATGGTAAAAGAAGGAGCAGTGGTTATTGATGTAGGTACTACGCGTGTACCGTCAGACAAGACAAAGTCGGGATTTAAGTTGACGGGAGATGTGAAGTATGACGAAGTGGCTCCGAAGTGTTCTTTCATTACACCTGTTCCCGGCGGTGTGGGTCCTATGACGATAGTATCACTCATGAAGAATACTCTTTTGGCAGGTAAGAAAGCCATTTATCGTTAATTCTAACGATTATGAAACATTTTCTCCTTTTATTGTTCTTTCTTTTTTCTTTACCTTGCCGTTTCAACGCACAAGAAAACAGTTTAACAGATACAATTACCGGTGATACCCTCCGGAAAATAACGTTATTGTTTGCCGGTGATTTGATGCAACATCAAGGACAAATAAATGCCGCTCGCCTTACCGGAGGCAGATATGACTATACCGAATGTTTCAAACATGTAAAAAAGGAGATAAGCAAAGCCGATGTTGCTATCGCTAATCTGGAAGTAACTCTGGCAGGTACACCTTACATGGGTTACCCGCAATTCAGCGCTCCCGACGAGTATCTGGCCGCCATTAAAGATGCAGGTTTTGATATATTGGTTACTGCCAACAATCATTCTTTGGATAGAGGTAAAGCAGGGTTAGAACGCACCATTCGGGTGCTTGATTCTTTGCATATTCTTCACGCAGGTACCTATATCAACGAAGAAGTACGCACCGATACCTATCCTTTATTAATCAAGCAAAACGGTTTCCGTATCTCATTGCTCAACTATACTTACGGAACAAACAGTATTCAAGTAACCGCTCCCAACATCGTAAATTATATAGATAAAGAGACAATGGCAAGGGATATTGAAACGGCGAAAGCACAGCAACCGGATGCCATTATTGTGTGTATTCATTGGGGGGACGAATATCAACTGCTTCCTAACGAAACTCAAAAAGAGTTGGCAGATTGGTTATTGTCCGAAGGGGTTACCCACATCATCGGCTCGCATCCTCACGTAGTTCAACCGTTGGAATTGCGTACAGACACGGTAACCGATACGAAACATTTGGTCGTCTATTCATTAAGTAATTTCATCTCCAACATGTCCGCACCGAATACGGACGGAGGACTTCTTGTCAAACTTGAGTTGGAAAAAGGCGGTATTACCCGCGTAAGCAACTGCGGATACAGTATGATATGGACAGCCCGTCCACCTGTTGACGGAGTGAAGATTCACACGCTGTTTCCTGTTGATTATCCCCTGTCGTCCGAAGCCAATATCCGTATGCGTCGCTTTGCGGAAGTTGCCCGTTCTCTTTTCAAAGCATACAATCAAGGGATTGAAGAATACTTCTTTGAAGAACAATAATCGCAAGGGTTTCCGGCTATATATTTTCTCTCATTAAATCCCTATCTAAAAAAAGGATTCTCCGCCGTTTCTTCTCCTATTGTTGTTTCCGCACCGTGTCCGGAAAAGACAATCGTTTCGGGAGGGAGAGTAAACAGGCGGGTACGGATTCCTTCTACCAGTTTGTCGAAGTTGCCTCCGGCAAGGTCTGCCCGCCCGATGCTTCTTTGAAACAATACGTCTCCCGCAAAGAGACAGTGATCGGCTTTGTTGTAATATACTAAACTTCCCGGCGAATGTCCCGGCACATGAATCGTTTCAAGCGTGGTGTTTCCGAAAGAAATGATATCGCCGTCATTCAAATAGGTTCCTATCGGAACAGTCTTTTCACGCAGTTCAAAGCCAAACATACGCGACTGCTTCGCTGCCATTTCCAACCAAAACTCATCGGCTTGACATGCCTCCGGCTGTATGCCGAATTCTTGTACTACAAACGGATTTCCAAATATATGATCTAAATGCAAATGCGTATTTAGCAAATGTTTTAAGGTCAATCCGTTAGAAACAATATAATCCTTTAGTTCCCGCTTCTCTTCCTCATAAAAACAACCGGGGTCTATAATTGCAGCTTCTTTCGTATCATCCCATAACACATAGCAATTTACAGGAAACATATTAAAAGCAAATGTCTTTATTTTCATCAAGAGAGATTGATTATGATTGGAGCTTAAATAAATACATGCACCATTTTCTTTGTTTGGAAAAACGCTTCTTCAAATTCATCACTTAACTCATATATGCTTATTAAACGTTTAAAAGAAGATACGGTTTCCTTTTCCAATTCGCCACCCTTGAAACAAATCAATCCGTTGGGCAGTGAGTTTTTATGTTGGGAGGAAATGTTCTTCTTTGCAATTTTAACTAAATCGGTCAACGGCATCACAGCACGGCTGACAACGAAATCAAAGCGTTGTTTCTCTTCTTCTGCACATACTTGGCTAAAAGTAACATTGCTAAGTTTTATTGCAGAAGCAATCTCGGAAGCTACCCGTATCTTTTTTCCGACACGGTCTATCAAATGAAACTGTACTTCGGGGAAAAAGATAGCTAAAGGAATACCCGGAAATCCTCCTCCCGTACCTAAATCCATGATAGTTGTTTCCGGTCGAAAACGGATGAATTTGGCAATACTCAACGAATGTAATACATGATGCAGATAAAGATTTTCAATATCTTTTCTCGATATGACGTTTATTTTAGCGTTCCAATCCGTATAAAGGTCGTTTAAGGCGGTGAATTGGGCACGTTGGTTTTCTGTTAAATCCGAAAAGTACTTTGAAACAACCTCCATCGGACAGATTAATTGATAATTCCCTTCAAGTTGATGAGACCCTTTACCTGGTCGTAAGGCAACTTTATTTCTGTAGCTCCCATCACATAAGGGGTAAAATCATACACATTGAAATAAAAAGTGATACCTTCTCTGTCCAGGTAGAAATTTTCTCCGGGGGTGAGGTTACCGGTTGAACCGTATCCCATGTTTTCCAATTCTTCGCGGCTATCCACTTTGTTATCTATTATCAGTTGATTCCACAGCAAACTGCTGAGTGTATCTCTGTAGTCATCACCTTTGAAAATGTCGTCCAAACGCAGCAGTCGCCTTTTAGTAAGGTCTATATTCAGAAAGTAAGCTAGCGTTATGCCATGTGCTCCGCCGGTATATTCGTAGGTATTGATGCAATATACCAATAAATTCTTTTCATAAAATTGCACTTCACTACTGATGCCTTTGCCATAGGAATACCACCCTCCCACTTCTGTCATATCCTCACCTTTTTTGTTCTTTTTATCTTGAAGATAAGTATCTTCCACATCCTCACGATAGTTTCTGGTGTATGTCTCTGCATATTGACGGACAACATCCGTCGCTTCTTTGCCTACATATTCTTCACCAAAGCAATGAATGATAAAGAGTTTGTTTAAGGAATCCAACAACTCTTTTTCAGAAGAATCGACCGGATACGTATAGTCTATTTTTAATTCACAAGCGGGAGCTAACGTATCTTCAAAGAGATGCTGTGTTTGGGTAAGCTGAATAGTACTGAACGCTAACGCTCCTTTGGGGGGTTGGGAGTCGTAGCATGAAGAGAAGAAACCGGTTACTGCAAGGAAAGCAGTAAATAAATATTGTCTTTTCATAGAACTTTATTTTTAATGATACATTAATCTCTCAAGGCAGATCAATAACGACAAAGATACTACACAATCGGCGAATCGAACGAATTTTGTTTCGTTTTTTTTTATCAGTTGCTCATTGTTTCCCATGCGGAGAGAAATGCCGGAAGTTAGCAAAAAGAGAACGACTAGTTATCCTTTTTTTCGCACTCTCTTAGCGGCCTGCAACCCATCCGAAGCGTATTCGAGAGGCTTCTTCGGGTATCTATGTCCGCTTGGGAAGCGGATAGGAATCGGACATGAATCGGAGAAGTATCGGACATGAATCGGACAGAACCGCTAAGCATTTGGTATTCATAAGGTATTCACATGGTATTTCTGCGTGAAGGATTATTTTAATTTTATATTGACCTCACGTTAAATAGTTTCTTAATTTTGAGTAAACTTTTATGCCTCTTATTTTCAACATTATACTAATTTTGTTCCCATTGAAATATACCAATATATGAATGAAGAGAAAAAACATATTTTATTTATAGTCAACCCCATTTCCGGAATTCGGGGTAAAACACGTATCCATTACTTAATAAACAACAACCTTGATAAAGAAAAGTTTTCTTGGGAAATAATAAAAACAAAAAAAGCGGGACATGCCATAGAAATAGCTGATCAGGCTGTCCGTAATGAGGTGGACATAGTAGCAGCCGTCGGAGGAGATGGAACCGTAAATGAAGTAGCCCGCTCATTGGTGCATACGCATACGGCATTAGGAATTATCCCCTGCGGATCAGGCAACGGACTTGCCCGCCATTTACAAATTCCTATGGAACCACGAAAAGCGATTAAGGCTTTGAATGCCGGTAGTATCCATAAAATTGACTACGGAAAAATAAATGATACCCCATTCTTTTGTACTTGCGGATTTGGTTTTGATGCTTTTGTCAGCTTGAGATTCGCAAATGCAGGTAAACGGGGCATGTTGACTTATCTCGAAAAAGCCTTGCAAGAGTACCTTACCTATACACCTGAAATGTATGAACTGAAAATAGAAGATATCAACATAAGGCACAAAGCCTTCCTGATAGCTTGTGGAAATGCCGCACAATACGGGAACAATGCTTATATCACCCCCCAAGCAACTATTACGGACGGACTGTTGGATGTTACTATTTTAGAACCGTTTACTCTGCTTGATGTCCCCAACCTTGCTTTCCAATTGTTTAATAAGACGCTTCATCAAAACAATCGTATTAAAACTTTCAAATGTAAAACCCTGTATGTTCATCGTGATAAACCGGGAGTAATTCATTTCGACGGCGATCCGATGGTTTTGGAAAAGGATGTGAAAATAGAAATAATCCAAGAAAGTTTGAATGTGATAATACCTTGTGAAAAGGATTGTGATACGAACGTTCTGCAAAAAGCATCCGATTATCTTGCAGAACTAAAAACAATGAATGGGTTGATCATGGAGAATCTGGTAGAAAGAAATAAACAGAGGTTTTTTAACCTGAGTTCGACGAAAAAGCGAATAAAAACAGGGTAAATATAATTTGGATATGTTATTTTTATGGTTGATTATCAATAATATAATAAATCGCTATCATAATATATTTTTAGTATTGTTGATTCTTGAAAGTATATTCTCAATAATCAAATTCTTGTCGTGGGCATGTTGGTCTCCTGTTCCGATACATTGCTTCTTCTCATTCCAATTGTATTGTTTTACAGGGTAGAATCGTATTCCGGCCTACATTTTCACGGTTTTTTTAAAATCGGTAAGGTGGATAACTCATTAAATATCATAAAACCACAAAAGCCCCGCACTTTACGCGCAGGGCTTTTTTTTGGAAAAAGTGGTACCACCACGAATCGAACGAGGGACACAAGGATTTTCAGTCCTTTGCTCTACCAACTGAGCTATGGTACCATATCCATTTCACGGTGCAAATATATGACAACTTTTCCAATGCACCAAGTTTGACAAAGAAAAACCAGGGCAACCGCATCAAAAATTAAGAATTTTTGCATGTATCCACTATCTAAAGTCGCTTTGGCATTGTTAAACTAATATAGGTAATTCCTTATTGAGTTTTAGAAACAGTCATTTTAAGGATTTATCAATCATGTGTTGCGCTTTGCAGTAACATTTTCCTTTTCGTTTGAATCTTGCCAAATGATGTCTAATTCTACTGTTGTAACCCTCAAGAGTGAAAGTCTCAGCCTTTGTTTGCAGATGTTTCTCCTCTGGAATAAAGGCTTCATAACTTTTCCAATCATCCGAACAATAGAAGGATACGGGAATATCCTTGATTTCTTCCCAAAACTTTACTCCTGTTTGTGTGGAACGATCTCCGCTGACAAAACTGACAAACCGCTTTCCAATTCTGTCAACGGCAATCCAAAGCCAACAGTAGTTTTTTTTGAACCCACATACGTATGCATCTCATCCAGGTCCATACATGCAACCCTTTCTTCCTTTTTGGACAAATCCACTTGAGATTCCCATTGCTTAATCCAAGCGTAAACCGTTCCATAACTGATTTCTAACATACGACCTATCGCCTGGAAACCCAATCCTTCCAAATACAGTTTCAATGCCATGCGTCTGGTTTCTGCCGATTTCACATCCGATTTCCTTTCTACCGTATAATGATACCGGCATTCTTTACATTCATAACGTTGGCGAGAGTTAACAAAGCCATCCTTGCAATAATTTAGGCTTCCACATCGAGGACAATCCATAACTTTTTTCAGGTAAAGATAGTATTTCCATATTAATTTAACAATACCCAACTAATGAACTTCGATTATAGAGGAAAGCTATTTTTTACTCCATGCAAAGAACATCTTACCTTGTATGCTTATGGTCCATGCGTCGTACAACACCACGCTATTTTACAGAATAAAAAGAATATGTAATTAAAGAATCCGGTAAGCAATTGAATATAAGTAATTTATTATTCCTGGATAACTTTTTCCTTAGTTTTTGCTCGAAATGCACTACAGGTTATATTTACTTAAATATGGTTAAATCGGTTAATTAATACTTGTTTCATCTTTCTTTTTAATTCAAAAATAGGAGCTTAGTCCATACAAAAAAGTATCTTTGCATTGCCATATTAAAATAGTTTCTAATTCTTTGCCAAAATATTGTAGTGATTAACAATATTAGGAAAAGGGAGATATTTGTTTTGATGTACTAATTGAACTAATTATATATTTATTACATATTTTTATGATGAAGAGAATAAATTACATTATTAACGGAATTGCAACCGTAGCTACGATTTTTATGTTTATACAATGCTCCGGTGGTAAATCCGATAGCAAGTCGGCTTCGGGAGATTCCGCAAGAATATCGACTGCGACGGATTTAAAAATCGCTTATGTTGAGATAGACTCTCTATTGATTCAATATGGCTTATGGAAAGATTTGAGTGAAACGATGACAAAGAAAGAAGAGGATGTTCGTGCCACTTTAAACCAAAAAGGACGGGAACTGGAACAAGAGGCTCAGGAGTTTCAACGTAAATTGGAAAACAATGCTTTTGCCAGTCGTGAAAGGGCGGAACAAGAACACGACCGTATCCTGAAGAAGCAACAAAGCGTACAGGAGTTACAGAATCGTTTATCTAACGAACTGCTTGCCGAAACTCAAAAGAATGATCTTATATTGCGTGATTCTATTAATTCTTTTTTGAAAGAATACAATAAAACGAGAGGATATAGTTTTATACTTTCTACCAGCAATGCTAATAATATATTATATGCCGACAATGCGTATAATATTACGATGGAAATATTAGAAGGGCTGAATTTAAGATACACTCGTTCCGCAAAAAAGTAAATCTCAATCTGTAAGTTTTTGAGTGCGCAAGTTCTTTGTGAACTCAAAAGCTTAATTTTTTCTTCCTGCTTTTTCTATCAATCTTTTTATCTTTCCGTTCAGCAGATCGGCTTTCATCAATTGTTCTAAAGTGAGGTGCATGCGGTAACACCAATAGTGTCGCGAATTAGCGGGAACATTAATGCGTTCGTCGTTTACATTTTTCTTCGACAAGTTTCCGTCTATTGATAACCAATCTTGCAACATGAAAATGCAAAGCATGGAATTACTGTGTAAATGGTTGCTCACTATTTCTTCGCATATATCAGGAGTGGCAATGGAAGGAGCCAAACTGCAATATTTCAGCATGGTGTTATAATAGCGTTGTGTTTGCTGTTCGTTTTCTTCCCACCATCCACGCAGTGTGGACATATCATGAGTGGAAATAGTGCAGACGGAACAATACGGGTTTTCGTCCAAATGACCGAATTCATAAACAGGTTTTTTTGACATTCGCTGTATCTCAAGACTGAGAATACGGAGGTCGCTCATAACCCAAGCTACACATTCGGGTATCATGCCAAGGTCTTCTCCACAGACAAGCATATGGGTGGATTGTGTGAGTTGGGGCAACTTCTTCATGGCTTGTTGATACCAAAAGTTGTTATGACGCTGATAGTAGTATTGGTCGTATAAACGATTAAAAGCATTCTTTTCTCCGCTGTCAAGCAACTCCTTATATATACAGGTATATTGGGCGGCAATACGCGGATGGTATTTGTTCGGCTCTTTATAATCGGTAACAAACAGCACGTTACTAATTAAAGTATAAAGTCCGTTACGCATATTGATACTGCCGGCATCTGTCTTTCCGGAAAAGAAAGTTTCTACTTTTCGTTGTGTATCAAAGTCGGGACGCATCCTGTAAATACTTTGACTATGAGTCGGTTGGATAAATGTTTCTTTCACATATTCGGTCTGAAAACCGAATAGGTCTTGTAGAAACTTTTCATGTATATATGGATTCAAATAGATTTCTTCGTGAAAAGGCAATCCATAGCTTTCTATTTCTTCGCAGCTCATAGGCAGGGCAGGCACAAATTGCCCCAACAGCCCTTGTACGGCATGGATAGGGATCTCCCATATACGGAAAAAGCCAAGAATATGATCAATACGGTAAGCATCGAAATATTTCGACATTTTTTGAAAGCGTTTCATCCACCACCGGTAGCCATCTTTCTCCATCACGTCCCAATTGTAAGTAGGAAACCCCCAATTCTGCCCGGTTACGGAGAAATCATCGGGTGGAGCACCGGCTTGCCCGTTCATATTAAAATAATAGGGTTCTGTCCATGCTTCCACGCTATCTCTGCTGATGCCTATCGGAATATCTCCTTTCAGTACTACACCTTGGCTGCGGGCATAAGCGGCTACTTCCAAAAGTTGGAGATGAAGATTGAACTGGATGTAGTAGTAAATAGCTATTTGCCGGTAATGTTCTTGTTTGAAGCTGCACAATTCTTCTATTTCTTCCGAATTATAGATACTATACTTAGTCCAGTTGTGAAAGTTTGTCGTATGATAGGTGTCACGCAGGTAGCTGTATGCCGCATACGGTTGCAACCATTCTTTATTCGTTTCAAGAAATTGTTTGAAGCCGGAGGAAGCAAGCACTTTATCTTCTTCCTGGTCGTAAACAAGGCGGATGTACTCCCATTTGGCATGCTCCACCGCTTCATAATCTATGGCTTCAAGCGCATTCAATTCTATTTGTCTTTGCCGGAAGGAAGCGGCTTTTTGTTTGTCCTTTAATTTTCCGAGTTTGCTCAAGTCAAGATAAATAGGGTTAAGGGCATAAATTGAGATGCTGTTATACGGATACGAATCCATCCATGTGTGTGTCATGGTGGTGTCGTTTACCGGCAAAATCTGTACGATCTTTTGATGGGTTACAACCGCCCAGTCTATCAATTTCTTTAAATCGCTGAAATCTCCTATGCCGAAACTGCTTTCCGATTTGAGGGAGAATACGGGAATGGACACCCCGGCTCCCTTCCATAACGAAATATCAAAAGATACATGTTGACAGGAAAGTACATGGGTTTCGCCGGAATTTGACAGTAGTCCGGTTAAACAACGATTATCTCCCTTTTCCCATGCCTCCGCTTTTTGTTGGTCCTTATTATATAAAACAAATTTATATTCTAATGGAAAAGAAATCCGAGTAGTATCAAGCACTGCTTGCCATTCGGGAAAGTCCGCATTGTTCATCAGTAAAGCTTTATTGGGATTCCAATCTCCCAGTAAAGACTGATTACCACAAATTGCCAAACAGCAATTGCGTGCTACGCAGGGAACGAATGCTTTTATAATGATGCTTTGCGGAAAATATTGCGGTAGCTTGTCTTTTAGTTGGCGAGCCAACAGCGATTCCGTAAATGCCGAACTGTAAAAGTATGATTGTGGCGGGATGTCTTTCCAATAATCTTCTATATCATATTTCCGGTTATCATCGGCGGAAGGTCGAAACAGATGAGGCAAGCCTTTCCATTCCTCACTGATAACCGTATTATTTCGATACGTGTAATAACTATACTCAATGACTTGCTCAAGAGGTTGCCGGATATTGATTTGTATTGTCCAATGAATGCTATCGACGGTCTGCATGAATGAGGCTTTGTCAAGATCTTTATCTCCCAACTCAGGAATGTTTCCCGTTATTCTGACCTCTTCACCCGGACCGGTATGGTATTCAATATGAAATGACAGTATCATAAGCCTTTTTCATGACTTAAAATACAGCCTTTTCTCTTCTTTCTTTTTTTGACTTTCTCCCCTGAACGCTATTTGAATTTTCATTATTGAAGAATTGCTTCCAGTCATTTTGTTTCCTATTGTCTTGGGGGGCAGTATGGTTGCGTTCCTCATACTTAGTTCTTTTAGCCGTCGTATGTGGCTGTTGTTGTCTGTCGGTAGTGTAGTGTTTTCCTCCTTTTGGGGATTCTTCACCGGCAAATTCAACGTTGACTTTGCGTCCGGCAACAGTTGTTTGGTTTAAGACTTTCACTACTGTTTGTGCGTGTCTTTCTTCTATATCAAAGAAAGAAAAGCTTTTCATCAAATCAATGCGTCCGATTTCAACACGCTGATGCATGTTTCGGTTTATCAGTTCAATGAGCTGGCTTGGAAAAAAGTTATCCGTTTTTCCAAAGTTAATAAACAGTCGTTTGTATCCCTGTTCTGTTTTCCGCGCTCCTCTCTTTTCTCCCGATTCATTACGACCGTAAGACTTCCCTCCCCGTTCTTCTCTGCTTTCGGTTGGGGTTTCTATTTCTTTCCGGTTATGATAATATTCAAGGAAACGATTAAATTCCAAGGATACCATACGTTTGATAATGTCTTCTTTATCCAACCATTCCAATTTCCGGTAAATGGCAGGCATATAGTCAATAATTTCCCCTTCGTTAACTTTTACTTTTTCAATGT
>SNRY01000429.1_pt1 | contig 14320 bp, 7 predicted proteins | sample 4693421 | NCBI WGS metagenome assembly SNRY01 (sample SAMN11003215, study PRJNA524138) | termite gut metagenome | isolation source: Bacteroidetes bacterial symbionts from single cell of protist host amplifed... | host: Streblomastix strix ... | reverse complement strand
AAAAGTATAAAGGCACTTTTGCACATGGGAGCATTGACGGCGGCTACTCGCATGGAGGGGGAATTGCATGAATATTACATGAAAAAAGTATCTGAAGGAAAGAATAAAATGTCGGTCTTAAATGCCGCTAGAGCCAAACCGGTGCACCGGATGTTTGCAGTGATAAGAAATAACAAATTTTATGAAAAAGAGTATCGAATTACACTTGCATAAACCATAAGAATAGCAGCGAAAATGCTTTTGTGAGGCACGAACAAAAGCATTGTAGCGGATAGCCTGACCCCGTTAGGGGGCACGCCCTAATTTAGTTGAAAATGGAGAGTGAAAATTATCTCATTCGTCCTTAATTCGTTTTCTCTTTTTGCAAATGCACTATGGGTAGAAAAAAGGTAAAAAGTCTTGCGTTATACGGTTTTTTTCAAAAACAATTCCTCGCTCAAGACGCAAAGTTATCAGTCGAACACTTTTCTGCAATTTCACCTCAACATTAAAATAACATGAATATGGTATTTTGGCACATACGGAAAGGTAATATCTTTGCCTCGACAACAAAATATTATGAATCTATGAGTACAAAATCATTGCTGCATCTTGGAGAACAGACGAAGGCTGTTCATGCAGGGGAATATCCCGACCCGATAACCAAAGCTTCAGCCCCGAACTTGGTAATGTCCACCACATACGTGGTAGAAGCCGATACGGGATTCTCCGTAGAGGGATTGGAAGAGAACGACGTATGGATTTACACCCGTTGGGGAAATCCCACGATTCACCAATTAGAAGAAAAACTGGCCGCTTTGGAGGAAGCCGAAACGGCTGTGGCTTTTGCCAGTGGAATGAGTTCCATCGTTGCAACGCTCTTTCATTTGCTCAAAGCCGGAGACCATGCCATTATAAGCGACGTGGCATACGCTGCCTTGTCGGAAATAACGAACGAGATGATTCCGGCTTTACACATAGAAATAACCAAAGTAAACACATCCGATTTAACCGCCGTGCAAGCTGCCCTAAAGCCCAACACCAAACTGATTTACATAGAAACGCCTTGCAATCCGCTGTTACGGCTTACGGACATCGCAGCCGCAGCCGGCATTGCGCATAGCGTAGGGGCTAAATTGGCGGTAGATTCCACGTTTGCCACCCCTCTTGCCACCAAACCGTTGCAGTTGGGAGCGGATATTGTAATCCATTCGCTAACCAAATATTTGGGAGGTCATGGTGATGCATTGGGCGGGGTCATTCTGGGTAAAAAAGCTGACCTTGTGCCCTTGCGTAAAAATACAGCTATCCGTTTGGGAGGCACACTAAGCCCCTTCAACGCATGGCTTATTTTGAGGGGGTTGGCAACATTGCCTATCAGAATGCGGGTGCATCAGGAAAATGCGCTGAAAGTGGCTGCCTACTTGGAGCAGCACCCCAAAGTAAAGCAAGTCGTTTACCCCGGATTGCCTTCGCACCCACAATACGAATTGGCTAAAAAACAAATGAAAAACTTCTCAGGCATCATCACTTTCCAAGTAGAAAACGGTAAAGAAACAGCCCGGAAGTTTGCAGAGAAGTTACAAATCATACATTACGCCGTCTCGTTGGGGCACCACCGCTCGCTTATCTTCTATCTTCATAGCGAAGACCTGCTACAAACCTCTTTCAAATTCTCTACCCCCGAACAATTAGCCTCATGGAACGCCTTTGCCGGAAAAGGCATTTTTCGTTTATCCATCGGTTTGGAAGATAGCGATGACCTGATTGCCGATTTGGAACAAGCACTCAAGGATTAGAGCGATAGCTCTAATTTTAAGCCTGTTCCATTTCTCTTTTTGAAAAAATCACGGTTGTAAGCATCTTTACGAACGGACTCCACACTCGCAAAGATGCTTACTTCCTTGTTGTATCATTCCGGAAACCTTAACCCTTTTCTCTTTTTGTAAATGTGCTACGGGTGTCCTTAAAATCGTACGCTCACTCCCCCAAGGACATGAATCCCTTCCGTGGGATACATATAATAATACTGATACTGGCGATTAAGCAAATTGCCGCCGCGAACATATACGGACAATCCCTTATACAAACGATAAGTTGCACCGAGACTTAGGTTATTTATTGCCGCAATTTCTTCATTTCCCATTTTTTCTCTGGCAATGTATTGATAGCCTAAACGGAACGTTAATCCGCGGTAAGGCTGAATATCTGCCGATAAATCAATGGAGTATGCCGGTTTAAAATAGAGAGCCGGTTCATAGTCTATTCCAACCCAATCACTGTTTGTTGTTCCCCAAGCATAGCCATTCCCGCTTGCGGAGAGGTTAAATCTATCTTTGTAGGCATAAGCAAACCGGATGCCGACATATAGGTCAAAGGTCTCGGCTTGTTCAAAGCTGACGGTTTGCAGGGAAAAGCTATCATCTACGTCATATAGTATCAAACTTCCCCATTGATATAAATCGTCTTTCAGGCTTTGATAACCCCCATACACGTTGAACCAAAAACCGGAAACGGGGGAAGCTTTGAAGCCCAATGTAGCGTTTATCTGTTCATAAGTGTTTGCTATCGGTTCCTGTGAAGTCAATTCAGCATAGGGGGAGGCAACTTCCAATTGCCGGAAGTCATTGATTTGCCTGCCACCGGAGGCTTTGGCATAGAGAACGTAGCTATCTGAGAATGTGCGCTGTATGAGTAGATCGGGGGATAATTGCAACCCTTTGCCGTAACCGAGCGATACATCTACATTAATACCGGCGTGCAGCTTCCAGCCCTCGTTGTTCAGCTCGTAGTAGGGGTTCATGTCCAAGGTCGTGTAATTGCTGAAATCGGGATTATCGTAAAAGACATTGTTCATCTTAAAGGCGATACCCACAAACTGCATGTCGGATATGCCGGCGGCGATATTTGCTTTTGTCCGCCCTATCGTTTCTTTGTTGTTTATGGTATTATCACTTAACCGCAGTCTATCATTTTTCCTTGAAAAGTACAGCAAGTTTGTTTCCAATTGAAACCGCAAAGGCAACGTTTCACCGAAAGAGTGCAATCCTAGGTGAACATCGCCCAAGACAAATTGTTGTTTCCAGTCAAGCGAGGTTGGCAATGAATTGAAATCACTCACTTGCCCGTGTCCACCTAATTCCAAAACGGATTGTTTAAAGCGGTGTTCGTAATCCAATCCGGCGCGGGTTTGATAATAGCGACTTTTCCATTCGTAGCCGTTTCCGTAATCAATGGGGAGTGTTAATTTACCGTTCGTGCCGTCTGCTGATACAGACAGGTTTACTTTGTCTTTTTCCGATAAAAACAGATAATTGCCTTTTACGTCTAAATTGCCATAGTTACCGTAGCCTGCCCGTGCATATCCCCGCTTGGCTTTTTCCCGTTCTTCTGTTCCGGTGAATACCGGTATGATGTCGGTGGGTATTGAATTTGAAGGAGAAACGGATGTATCGTATTTTACCGTGTTATGGGCGACGGTCGGTTCTTGCACTTGGGGCAATACGTTTATCTTTTGGGCATCTCGTATCTCCGGATTGTATTGTTGCTCCACTACTACTACACGATTTATCGCCGTATCTTGCGGCAACGTTTGTGCCTGCAAAGGCAGTGATACCATGATGCTTCCCATTATGGCAACGAACAGGTATAAATATCTATAATTCATAGCTTATAATTTATCGTTCATAACTCCTCATCATCACCGTTTTTCATCCATCGTCCGCAGTCTGCTCTCAATCATACCCCCAATATGGTCATTGGCTTGATAGTTTTGCTGCAAGCTTAGCAAGTATTGTCTTGCTTCCGGTATCCTGCCTGTTGCCACATACGTATCCGACAGCAGAATGAAGCTGCGTGCCAGCCAATAGGCATGAGGCGTACCTCGTTCAATGAAGTTCAATACTTCTTTTTCGGCTTCCGCATAGTTCTTATTGGTATAAAGCAGATTGACAATCAAGAATTTCGCTTCTGCTCCGAATGAGTTGCGGGTGTCCTTTGCCAAGGTCTTTAGATCATTCATTGCAGCGTTGTCGTTCTTTTGATTCAGGTAGGATTTGGCACGGCAATACATAGCTTCGGAAGTCAGCTCCGGGCTTAGTTTTCGTATTGAGAGCAAATCGTCGGCAGCTTGGATGGTCTCCGTATCGTCGTCAGTCAAAAAAGCGCATCGCAATATACCTGTTTGTGCCGTTAACCGCTGTTCTGCATCAGATGTTTTTTCTTTCAGCATCTTATAAGAAACAAGCGCATCAGCATATTGTTTTAATTGATATTGCACTTCGGCACGCATCACGAGTATCTGTTCCGAGAAAGGATTGTCCGGATATTCCAGCAGCTTGCCGGAATGAAGCAAAATCATATCGTAATTCTTCTCCGCTTTGCCTATTATGCAGAGGTAATAATGCGCATTCAAGCCGAATGCTCCTTCGGGAAACGATTGCAGATAAGCATCAAAGCTCTGCCTGGCTTCTTTTACCTTGCCGCGTATATATACGTTTTCCGCTGCCACATAAGTCAGCGAATCTTCTTCGCTTACATCGAAATGGATATTCCCCGGCAGAGTAGATACTACTGCTGCAAACTCGCTTACTTTATTTATATCAATATAGATAGACTTCAAGTCGCGGAGGGAAGTACGTGCCTCCTCGCTTCTCGGATATTTTTTGATAACATATTTGTAAGCCTCAATCGCATTGTCGTAATCTTCGTTTTGATAATACAGTAATCCTATTTCGGCGGCAGCCATACGAGCGGTTTGGCTTTCGGGATATTGTTGGATTAGCTCCCGAAAAGTAGCAATGGCTTGGCGGTTGTTGTTCATCAGTACATAAGCGCGTCCTTTTTCGTAAATAGCATTTACGATGTAGGGCGAAGAGGGGTATTTTCCTATCAGACGGTTTAATGTAGTGATTTTCCCGCCATAGTCTTTTTGAAGTCCCAAGACCAATGCTATTTGGTAGAAAGAATAATCGCCCGACTGCCCTTCCATGCTTTCAGCTTGGGCATAGTATTGTTTTGCTTCGTTGAAGTTACGGGTTTGCAGGTGGCAATCTCCTATCCGGTTGTAGGCATCAGCCACTGTTTCATCTTTTTGCTTTACCAAATTGATATATCTCTTGAACCAAGTCAAAGCAAGGTCATAGTTTTTCTGATTGAAAGCCGTATAACCCAAATTGTAGTGAGCAAGGGCGTAAGTGTCGTCTTTCTTTTGCCCGGTGGATTGCAAATAGTCGTTGAAATTGCGTGCTGCCTGTTGCATGTTTCCCATGCGGTAGTATGCTTCTCCCCGCCAATAAGAGGCATCGGCTTGAGTTTGCTTGTTGTATCGGTCGATGGCTGTTGACCGGTCGAAATAGTCGATGGCTTCCTTAAACGCAGCATTGGCAAACGATTGTATTCCTAACTGAAACAGTATCTTCTGCTTGGCTTCCATAATTTGATTACTCGGATGCGCTATGCGTTCGATGGATTTTAGGGCAGCCTCGTAACTGTGTGTATTCATATACGTTTCAACCAAATAGGAACTGACTTTCCCCGCATATACCGAATTGGGAAACTCGTTTAGGAAACGCTCGAACACGGTAACGGATTCTCCAAAAGCTGAAAAAGAGGTTTCATGAATGCACAAAGCATAGTTGTAAGCAGCCTTTTCTTTTACTTTTAGGTCGGTATTCATTGCCGAGGCTTGCTCAAAAGCCATGCGGGCTTTGTTCTTTTGTGTCGATTGCAAGTAGGATAGCCCCAAATGCAGGTAGGCATTTTGAGTCAATTCATCATTCACCGGAACGACTTGTTCCAATGCGGTGGCGGCTTTTGAATATACTTCAAGCTGATAATACGACAATCCCGCCAGATAGAAGGCTGTACGCCGGGGCGAACTTTCTCTCTTTGCGTATTCTTCAAAAGCGGTAACAGCCTGGAGAGGTTCTTTCTTCCGATAATACGTTTCTTCCAATATGCGATACATCTCCGCAGTATATGCGTTTGAGGGGTAGGTCGCAAGATAGGATTGGGCGATAGATTCTACCTTGTCGTATTGCTTTTGAAACAAATAGATTTCTGCCATATAGTAGGGTATTAGCGAGTTGTATCGGGTGTCGTTTTGCAAAGACAGGAAACTTTCCAAGGCTTCGTCGTATTTTTGTTGGGTATAGCGGATGTAGGAAATGTAATACGTGCAGTCGTTTTGGTATCGAGAAGACGAGGCATGTGCCCTTAACATATTGAACCATATTGCCGCATCAATCAAATTGCCCATTTTCATATAAGAAACGGCAATGCGATAGGTAGCGTCATCTCTTTCTTTATCTTCCAAAATATCTATTTGGGAAGATAACAGCAATTTCAATACTTGTTCGTAATCTTCTTGATAGAAAGCATTTGCTGCCAGCAGGGTATGTATGCGGTTGGTGTGTGGAGAGTCAGGATACTTCTTTAGATACGCCTCCAACAGGGTAGTGCCGGTGGGGTCATTGAGTTCATAAACCGAACAGACCAGCATATACTCTGCTTCTTGAAACAGTTCTTGCAGGGAAGATTGCCGGTTTACGAAAGACTGAAGCGCGGGTATAGCCGCTGCATAGTTCTTTTGCAAAAACAGTTCTCTTCCTTCCTTATATAGATTGATTGGTGAAACAATTTCGGCGGTTTGTGCCTGCATATTTCCGGCGCATATCAAACATGCTAACAGGCAGACAAGCGGTAATAATCGTATTCTCATATATTGGAACTTTCTTGCAAAAATACTAGATTTTTACATAAAAGCCCATAATTAACAACAAATTAAAATATAACACAGAAGCACTCCAAGTAACATCTCTGCGCCTTTGTGCCTCTGTGTTAAAGAATCCTGTTGAAGCTCCTTCAAAGAGATTTTTGTTATTTAATCTTCTTCAATAAGTCCAATGCCTTCTCCGTAGCCTTTTCCGTTACTTTCTTTTTCAGAGAGTCTTTGTTGGCTACAACGGCAGAGTCCAATCCCAACTTTTCTCCGATTTTCTCTATAGCGATTTCTTTTACCGCCTCCACTGCTTGCGAAGCCATGCTTTTTGTATCAAGAGCTAATTGAGGGGAAGTAAACACACCTCCAATGGTAAAGTCAACAGATTCCAATTTGGAAATAGTACTTGCCGATGCGGGCAACTTGATTTTACCGGCATAGTCAATCGTTTGGTCAAGCCCCGTGCTGCCGGAGAGGATCAGCGCGTAATCGCCCGCTTTTATATTGAACGGATTAGTAGATACGCGACCGTCCTTTATGGTGAAAGCAACGGATAAATCCTTGACGGGTTTGCTTGTTAAATCCGGTCTCTTTATCAGTTCGGCAATTTGCCCCAGCACTTTTATATCGCTCAGGCTGATGTCTTTGGTTGATAAAGTTCCTTCTGCCTGCATGGTGTTTATTACCGGACTCATCTGCTCGTCTAAATCGGTTTTCATAGTAATGTTGCCCGAAAAATCACCTTTCAGATCTTCAAACAGCGGAGCCAACCGTCGCACCATATCCAAATCTTTGTATGCTTGTGAGAAGCTGATTTCCGTCATGCGGAACCCTGCGTTCAGCTCCGGTATTTTTCCGGCGGGAGCGAAATAATAGCCATTCATCACCACATTGCCTCCCATGGTATTCATTGAAAGGTTCTTCATATCGGCTTTGCCGTTCTTGACGGATAAATTACCGTTTACATCGGCAAAAGTCATGTTATCAAACAATACCTTTTTCATATTGATTGTCGCCAGAAAGTCGATGTTTTCGGGTATTTCCAAAGCGGTCGTATCGGTTGGCATTTCGAGAAACTTCTTCACGAGATCGTCTAAACTAAACCGGTTGGAACGAGCGTTCAATGTGCCTTTAAGGGTTTGCCCCTTCAGCGCATAACCCAAATAATTCTCCAAGCGACTGTCAACGGTAATGTCATTCTCGCCAATATTCGCCGTTGTTTCGCTCAATTGCAGGTATTTGGGAGTAAACGTCAAGAGGGATTTATGTATATCCACATCAGGCATATCTTTCAGGGCTAATTTCATGCCGGACAGCCCGACAGTGCCGGAAGCATTAAACCTGTCGTACTGTTCTTTCTCTATGTAGGAGAGCTTGCCTGCCATTGCTATATCGGCGTTGACCGTTCCGTTCAGCTTCATGTCTTCAAGCGGATAGACTTTTTCTATCATGCCCAAGTTAAGAACGCCTTTGGCTTCGGCTGTAAAATCGAGGTCGCTTACCGGCGTTTTCACCGAAGCAGTTACGCTGAAGGGATTATCCGCCAAGCGGAACCCAAAAGGATTGACGTTTATTTCGGTCAAATCGGCGCTGCCACCCGGATTTTTAATATCGGCATGAATATTGATTCTGTCCACTCCCGCCGGAAGCGATGGGTAGCGAAACATCCCGTCTTTTACGTCAAACGTAACGTCAAACTGCGGCAAGGTATCTCCCTGCATCATTCCTTTGGCATGAGCAGAGAGGGAAACAGCTCCGTCGGTTTTCAAACTCTTAAAATCTTGGGCGTAAATGGCGGGCACAAGTGAGAGTATTTCCTTGAAACCGATTTCATTTGTTTTCAAAGCCAAGTCCATATCCGTACTCGCATCGTTCAATGCCACCCAACCGTCTATCTCTGCTTTAATGGCATTGAGCCGGAATTCATTCTTCTTCAACGTGAACTTACTGTTTGCCAAGTCGGCATCCACATCCATTTTAGCATAAACGTTGGCTTTGTTGAGCAACGTAATGCCGCCCGAACGGAAAGTGAGCGATTCCACTTCTGCCTCCGTATTCAGCATGGTTTTGTCCTGTGCCAAGTCGCCTTTCAGGTTGATATTCAAGTTGCGAATGTCGGCATACATCTTCCCCACCCTATCGTCATATATGATATTCAGATTCTCGACAACAACCGATTGTAATTTGATTCTAAACGGAGAAGACGTCGCAGATGCTTCTTGTTCGGTTGCGGAAGGCTTCATAATGTCCCAATTCACCTGTGCATCAGATAAAACAAGCGCTTTCACCTGCGTATCTTCCAACTGGATTTTGGAAACATCGTACCCCTCATTACCAAACAATGAAAACAAATTAACGGCTGCCGTTGCTTCTCCAACCGCTATCAGCGTGTCGTTTTCAAACTCGCCGACACCTTTCAGCCAAAAATCAGTAAGAGTAAGAGACGCCTTGGGGAAGTTGCGAAACAGGCTGATATTCAAACTTCCATAATCAAATTGGGCATTGAGCATCTTGTTTCCTTCGCTCTTTACAAGGCTTTCAATCTTTCCGCGAAAGGCGTAAGGAAGAACAAGCATCAGCAATAATAAAATGACCACTACCGTACCGGTAATTTTCAATACTTTTTTCATACCATCGTTATTTAATCGTTATCCTAATATATGGAATCAATGCAATTCCCTAACAAAGATACAACAATTAAAAGAGATATGTAAGCGTACTCCAAACGAAATTTTATAGCTTTTTCAACAAAGAATGCGTATCTTTGTATATCTCCTTATTCAGATTCCTATTATCAGGGATTCAAATCGGTGGAATACTTTTCAATGTATCTTCCATCCATATCCGAATAAAGTCCGATTCTTCTCCGACGTATGTCCGATTAAACTCCGAGTATTCTCCCAGCTATCTAAATGCTATCTCTTACGTACCTGCTAAGTATCTGCTATGTACCTGCAAGCTACCTGTTATATACCTGCAAGGAACCTTCTTTATCCGCTTAAATAGCTGCTACATTCCTTGCTTATCTCAAGACAAATGTGTATCTTTATTGCTTGATACAATCAATATAACCCCATGGAAACGAAACCTAACTCCCGCAATCCCCGTACCGAAAAACAACAAGCTCAACGGGTGCAGCTAACCAACCTCGTAACCACCTATCAAATGCTATCTTCCTTTATTAGAGGGGCTTATTCTTCCAAACCGAAGAACTTGAGTGATTACAATATGTTTATCAAAGAGAACCTAAGCAGCAGAGTCAAGGTTTATCTTGATAAAACCGAGGCATCCCGAAAAGGCTGTATCGTAGCGCCATATAATATTTCGGAAGGTAAGTTGCCGAGTATTGAAACGGTCGTGCAAGGGGATGTTCTGCGGACTTCCCTACGTGTGCCTCGTTCCTTCCAAATAACCGATGAGACTACGGTTGAGGAAGTATCTCTGGCTTTGTTGCAGGCTAATCCGCAGCTGCAAAAAGAAGATCAGATCTCTATTCTTCACCTCGTCCAACATGCACCTTCCTCCTCCGAAGGAGGTGTGCCGTACATGACATTGAAGCAGTATGATTTTATACTGGATACCGACTCTTATAGCGCAAGCCGTTTCAAATTCTATAAGGATGTGCCCAAATCTCTATTCCGAGTGAATGAGGGGCATATCCAGACGGAGGCAGATATCGAAATGGGAGGGATTGCATACGTACTGATTCGTGAAGTGGGGCGTAAAGTGCTGATTTCTACCCAATCCATTGTGCTTACTCCTGATAATAGCGTTTATAAAGAATATTCCTGTGAAGAAAAGAAGAAGGAAGCGGCGGGGAGTTATGCGGTAGTGGCTAAAAAGAAAACGGTTGCTCCGAAAAAGGCGGTCAATCCGAAAAATGAGTATCTTCACGGCTTTATTTCGAGAAATAAAGGGAGAATTAGTATGAAGAAGATACTTATAGCATTGTTGTTGGTGTTTGGGGTGGCAATGGTGGCACAGAATAATTTGGTGGGACAAGGGAAAATCTATACAAAAGAGGATATTGTGGATTTGAAATTACAAATGCAGGAGCAGAAAATATTCGAGATGCAGAAAAGTGTAGAGGATAAGATTGGGATGCAGGATAAATATGTAGAATCAATTAATAGTCGCTTTGGTTTTTGGCTTGGTTTATTCGGAGGATTAATGACATTTTTAAGTATCGGTTCCGGTTTCTTGGTTTATTATTTAAATAAACGTACCCATGAAGTAGAGAAAGATATGAAAGAAAAATTAGCAGAAATAATAGAAATAAAAAAAGCTGCAGAAAAAGAATTAGATTCAATAGTCACTAAAGGAAAAGAAAAATTAAACTCAATGTTCAAGTTGGAAGAACAAACAAATAGTATGTACAATAAATTGATAAATAATCCTCCCGATAACACACAAATTGAAGAACAAAGTAAAGAGCAAAAAGAGGAATTATCTAGCTACACTGAAGAAATAAAACGAAAGAAAATTGAATCGGAATATACGGCAAAGGATTGGTTTCTATTAGGATATGATGCCTATTATATCCAGCAAAAATATGAAAAGGCTTGTTCCTATTATGAGAAAGCTGCTAAAATTGATTCCAATAATGCCAGTACTTATTATAATTGGGGAAATACGTTATTCCGTCTTGCTCAATCGAAATCTGACGAGGCACTTTACAAAGAATGTTTTGATAAATACAAGAAAGCTATTGAAATTAAGCCGGACTATGCCGAGGTATATTATAATTGGGGATATGCATTATTTTACCTTGCTCAATCGAAATCCGACGAGGCACTTTATAAAGAATGTTTTGACAAATACAAGAAAGCTATTGAGATTAAGCCGGACGCCACAGCATATAATAATTGGGGTAAATCTTTAATGCAATTAGCTAAACTTGAAAATAATTTAGATTCTAGTAAACAGGATATAGAGATACTATTATTAAAAGCAAACGAAATAAGAAAAGGATATGGTTCTTATAATCTTGCTTGCCTATATGCTTTAACCGGAGAGGAGGGAAAAGCATTTAAATATCTGGAAGAAGATTTAAAGTATAACCTATGGAGACATAACAGAAGTATCATTGAGAATGATAGCGATTTTGATACTCTCAAAAAAGACTCCTGTTTCCAACAACTTTTTGATAAATATTTCTCTGTGGGAAAATCATAAGAAGGATTATTTGTTTGCTACTTACACGGGCTGAAAGCCCAACTTATATCAGCCCCGACTAAACGTAGTGGCAGTCGGGGGTAAAGGAGCAAACTACCCTCTGGCGGGCTGAAAGCCCAACTTAAATTAAGTTGCTTCTCGGAGCATCAATGATTTATTAAGTTAGGCTTTCAGCCTGTTTGTGAGTGGTTTGCTTTCTTATCCCCAGCTATCGCTTCGCTTAGCTGGGGCTGAATTAGGTAAGGCTTTCAGCCTATTAGGTAGTAGCTTTCTCTTTCGCTTCTACGGGCTGAATTAAATAGGTTTTTCAGCCCATAAAATAATGAAAACGCTTTACTAATCATCATATTAAAGGGTTCTTAATAATCAAATTATCAAACGAATGTCTCAATCATTATCAAAACTGTATATCCACATTATTTTTCATATTAAATCTCCTATTTCAACAGTAATTCGAGATGAGGATGCGCCAGATTTGTATGCATATATGGGAGCAATAATAAAAGATTCCGAATCACATCCGATATTGATAAACGGCACTAAAGACCATATTCATATTTTATGTGTTATGTCAAAGAATATTGCATTATCCAAATTGGTTGAACACATAAAACGCAATAGCAGCCGATGGATAAAAAGTAAGGGGGATTATTATAAAGATTTTGCTTGGCAGGGTGGTTATGGTGGATTTTCCGTAAGTCAGTCCCTATATGCAAAGACCAAACAATATATTGACAATCAGAAAGAGCATCATAAAAAAATGACATTTCGCGAAGAGTATGTTTTATTTTTAAATGAATATGGAATTGATTATGAGGAGAAATATATATGGAATGATGCAAAACGACAGCCGGAGTAAAAAAAGAGTCTCCAAATAAAAAAGAATTGTTAAGTTAGGCTTTCAGCCTGTTAGTGAGTGGTTTACATTCTTATCCCCAGCTGTCGCTTCGCTTAGCTGGGGCTGAATTAAATGAGGCTTTCAGCCTATTGTTAGTAGCGCGATCCGAATGGTGCGTGAGAGATAGGAGCGTAAATGCTTTTGTGAGGCACGAATAAAAGCATTGCAGCGGATAGCCCGACCCGTAGGAACACGTCCAAATTAGTGGAAAGTGGGAAATGGGATTGAATACAGAGGCACGGAGGCACAGCGTATCGTATAGCGGAAAGTGGGGAGTTGTTCCGTTTGTTCTAACGTCTTTTTGCTTTTTGCAAATGCACTACGGGTTATGGAATAAGACAAATCCATTCAAGTGCGCTCCCAATCGTACCCCTTAAAGGAAAGACAAGAGATAATACATTGAATTTGAGTAAGTTGAATTGATTGGTTCATGTCTCTATACGCCCATGTCTCCCATAAAATGTGTGTAAAAAAGTGAAAGAGAATATTCCTTATCGTTTATTTCGGTAATTTCTTATATTCTCGTTACTTTTGCGTCATCATGAGAGAAGAGAAAAAGCATCACATAAACAGGTGGCTCGGAATAACGGTAAGAGTTGTTGCCATTCTATTTGTTTTGTATTCGTGTGCCAGCATCGGTCGGCCCGAAGGGGGACCGGTTGATGAAACGCCACCGCGTTTTATCGGCAGCACTCCAGTAGCCGGTGCATTGAACAGCAAGCGTACGAAAATCACATTGGAATTCGACGAATATATCAAGTTGGAGGGCGTAAATGAGAAAGTGATTGTCTCCCCCCCGCAAGTGCAACGACCTGAGATAAAACCCGCCGGAAAGAAAATAAATATAAACCTGCTGGATTCGTTGAAAGAGAATGCCACCTACATTATAGATTTCTCCGATGCCATTTCAGACAACAATGAAGGCAATCCGTTGGGTAACTTCGCATTCACATTTTCAACAGGGAATTCTATTGATACAATGGTTGTATCCGGCGTGCTGCTGGAAGCCTCCAATTTGGAACCGGTGAAAGGAATGTTGATAGGGTTGCATGCTGATTTGGCGGATTCGGCTTTCACTTCTCTGCCGTTCGACAGAGTATCACGAACAGACAGCCGGGGGCGTTTCTCTATCAAAAGGATTGCTCCGGGCACATACCGCTTATTCGGCTTAATGGATGCCGACCGGAATTTTATTTTCAACCAAAAGAGTGAAGCGATTGCTTTCCTCGATTCCCTTGTCATTCCCCGGTTTGAAGAACGATGGCGGAAAGATACGACATGGAGAGATTCACTGACGATTGACACCGTTATAGAGCGAAAATATACCCATTATTTACCCGATGAACTATTGTTGCGCTCATTTACCGAAGATTATTCCCAACGATATTTGATAAAAAGCGAACGGTTGATTCCGAATAAATTCACGCTTTATTTTGCAGGAAAGTCCGACACTTTGCCTGCACTGGAAGGGTTAAGTTTCGACGAGCAAGAGGCTTTTGTTGTTGAGAAAACACTCCGAAACGATACGATTCATTATTGGCTGAAGG
>SNRY01000428.1_pt1 | contig 14367 bp, 10 predicted proteins | sample 4693421 | NCBI WGS metagenome assembly SNRY01 (sample SAMN11003215, study PRJNA524138) | termite gut metagenome | isolation source: Bacteroidetes bacterial symbionts from single cell of protist host amplifed... | host: Streblomastix strix ... | reverse complement strand
AGTTCTTCAGACGTATCTTTTGCCGGATGTTGTTGTAGTATTCCGCCGTAAAACCGGCAATAAAGTCTTCTATGGCAAGACGGGTGTTTATTTCTCCTTGCTTTTCCAATTCTTTCAGGCGTTTGTAGGTAGTTGTTATCTGAAAACCGTCGAAAATAGTCCAATTCAAATTCAATCCTGCATTGAATGTTTGGTCGAACACCGCACCATCGTTGTTTGTTTCACCTGTGGCACGTATTTTGGTCTCCGTATTATTTATAACATTTTGAGAGCTTGCAGATAGATCGAGTGTGGGTAAAAAACCGGCATTGGCTAAGGAAACGTTATTCTTGCGTACTTGTTCCTCATTACGGCTGATACGCAGGGAATAGTTATTCTCCAAACCAATTTCCAAACACGATTTCAAATCCAACAATTGTTGTGCTTGTATAGAAACGTTATAAAGTAAGAAGAAGGGAACAAAAGGGAAAAAGAAAATATATTTCATGTTGATAGTTCTCATATCAATAAATTATTTGTTCTAAAAATGAACGAATATCTTTTCTCTCCAATGTATGTACCTTTCCTTCTGCTATCTGTGTACTCGAACGCAATATCCTTTCTATGTTTTCCGGGTCATCAAAATAAGGGTCATTACTCGGACTCGGATTTACGGGTATGGATTTACCACGAGGAACGATTTCAAGATATTCCTGTTCTTTTTTGATTATGATTCTTTCTTTTGTTGCCAAATCAATGTACTTCTGAGGATTGTCTCCAAATTCTTTACCGGTAATTACTATCATGACAGTCGGATTTATATACTAAATTACAAAGATAAGGCTTTTATTGATTACGACTTGTTGAAATAAAACTATAGATAGCCGGTACGATGAATATGGTTAGCAAGGTTGAAACCAACATTCCTCCAACAACGGCAGTCCCCATAGCGATACGTCCGTTTGCTCCTTCTGCCGAAGCGAACACTAAGGGGAGCAATCCCAAAATAGTGGCGGCGCTCGTCATCAGAATCGGACGTAAACGTTGTTTGGCAGCATCACGGATAGCCGTCATTTTGTTTTCACCGGCTTGTTGCTTCTGATTGGCAAATTCCACAATCAGGATACCGTTCTTGGCTACCAATCCGATAAGCATGATAATACCTATTTCGCTGAATATGTTCATCGTCTGATTGGAGAAATACATGAATATCAACGCCCCGGCAACTGCCAACGGAACGGTCAGCATGATGACAAGCGGGTCTTTGAAACTTTCAAACTGAGCAGCTAAGATCAGATAAATTAATAGAATAGCCAAACCGAAAGCAAACAGTAAACTGGAGGAACTTTCCCTGTATTCTTTAGAGTCTCCCGACAGCGCTGTGCGGAACGTATCGTCAAGCGTTTCCTTGGCTATTTTGTCCATTTCGTCCAATCCCTGCCCGATTGTTTGCCCTTGGGCAAGACCTGCCGAAACGGTAGCAGCCACAAAACGGTTGTAACGATAGAGTTGCGGAGGGGCAATGTCTTCGGTCAATTCTACGAAATTGTCCAATTGTATCATCTCATTTTTGTCACTGCGGATATAGATAGAGCGCAGGTCGACCGGTTTGTTCCGCTGCTGACGATTGATTTCACCCAATATTTCGTATTGCTTTCCGTTCATGTAAAAGTATCCCATACGCTGACCGCTAAGTCCGTATTGAAGTGTTTGGGCGATGTTTCTGGTGCTTATCCCCATCATGATGGCTTTGTCGCGATTGATACCCACACGTGTTTCGGGTTTGCTGAATTTAAGATTGACATCCGCCATCCGGAACATGGGATTGTCATTGACCTTGTTCAGAAATGTGGGAAGCACCTCCTGCAGTTTCTCAAGATTGGTCGATTGGATAACGTATTGTATCGGCATAGCACCTCTTCGTCCGCCAAAAGTGGATTGTTGTTGTACGAAAGCACGTGCTTTCGTCTTTTTCTGTACGGCTCTTGAGAGTTTTTCCGCTACCTCCATTTGGGTATACTCCCTTTCTCTCATGCTCGGTAATGAAACGGTCAAGTTTCCGCTACCTCCGGAAACTCGTGCTGTGATAGTCGCATCGGGAATTAACGAATCTGCCAATACGTTCAAGTCTTCCGTATAGTCACGCATATACTCATAGGTTACTCCTTCCGCACCACGCAGATTCACGGAGATGCTGGAACGGTCTTCCAACGGAGCCATTTCCGAGGGAATATGTCCCCATAAATAAATAATAAGTATCAACGTAACCAATACAAGGGACAGGGCTATCATTCTCCGGCGAAGGAAAGCGGCTAATCCCCGGCTGTATATGCGATTCAACCCTTCGAAAAAAGGTTCCGTTTTCCGGTAGAACCAACTATGCTTTTCTCTTCTTATCAGCAGTTTGGAGGCTAACATGGGAGTAAAAGTAAGTGCGGCAAAAGCGGAGATGATGACCGAACCGGAGAGGACGATACTGAATTCGCGGAAGAGCCTCCCCGTTGTGCCTTCCATGAAAACGATGGGAAAGAATACCGCCACCAGCGTGATTGTGGTAGAGACAACGGCAAAGAAGATTTCTTTTGAGCCTTCTATTCCGGCTTCTTTAGGCGACATGCCTTTTTCTATGCGGACGTAAATGTTCTCCGTCACTACAATGGCATCGTCCACCACCAAACCCACGGCAAGCACAATAGCAAGCATGGAAAGCACGTTGATGGAAAAGCCGGCAAGGTACATCACAAAGAAACTGCCGATAAGCGAAACGGGAATCACGATGCAAGGCACCAACGTAACGCGCCAGTCGCGCAGGAAAAGGAAAATGATAATGACAACCAGCAAAAGGGCGATATATACCGTTTCTTTTACTTCATTTATGGACGAACGTATAAACTGTGTGTTGTCAAAACCGAAGTCTGTCTTTATATCTTCCGGCAGGTCTTTTTTCATCATCTCCAAACGCTCGTACACGGCATCGGCTATTTCTATGTGATTGGCTCCGGGTTGGGGTATCACCACCACACCTATCATCGGTACACCGTTCATCTTCATGTAACTTCGGAGGTCTTGCGGACCGAGTTCCGCCTCCCCGATGTCTCCAAAGCGGATCACTCTTTCGTTGTCTTCTTTAATAATCAAACGGTTGAACTCTTGAGCGGTGTGCATCAATCCCAACGTACGGATAGTCAGTTCGGTAGTGTTTCCTTCAATGCTTCCGGAGGGCAGTTCCACATTTTCGCGGTCTATGGCGTTTTTCACATCAATGGGAGTAATGCCGTAACCCGCCATTCTGACAGGGTCAAGTTGGAGGCGCATGGAGTAGCGTTTTTCCCCCCAGATGGCAACGCTGCTTACATCGGGAATGGTTTGTAATTGTTCTTTTATGGTGAGGTCGGCTATTTCGCTGAGTTCCAACAGGGAACGCTTTTCACTTTGTACCGCCACCATCAGGATAGGTGAAGCATCGGCATCGGCTTTCGATACGATGGGAGGGTCGCAGTCGCGCGGCAGGTAACGTTGTGCACGTGATACTTTGTCGCGTACGTCATTGGCCGCGGTTTCCAAATCAACGGAAAGCTCGAACTCTACGGTAATACGGCTTTGTCCCTGACTGCTGACACTGGAGAGTGAACGAATGCCGGGAATACCGTTGATGTTCTGTTCCAGCGGTTCGGTTATCTGATTTTCTATTACATCGGCATTGGCGCCGGGATAGGAACAGGAAACCGAGATAATGGGATTGTCCACCGACGGAAATTCTCTCACTCCCAAATAAGTGTAACCGATGATGCCAAACAGTATGATGACAAGTGTGAATACCGTTGCCAATACCGGTCGGCGTATGCTTAATTCAGATATATTCATTCTTTTTAAATTGAAAGTTGAAAGTGGAAAGTTGAAAATGGAGAATTGAGAGTGGAAAGTGGGAAGTTCTCTTCACTTTCAATTTTCAATTTTCCACTTTCAACTCTTAATTAACTTCATCCAGCAGCACATCCAGTCCCGTGCGAAGCTGCAAAGTTCCTGAGGTGATAAGCGTATCGCCGGTATTCAAACCGTTCAGTACTTGTACCAGCGCATCTGTGCGTAATCCTTTGGTAATTGTTACGGGGTATGCTTTTCCTGATTTGTACAGGAAGACTTTGTCCTGTCCCATTTCGGGTACGATAGCTTCCGAAGGTATGGCAATGGCATTGGATATTTCGTGCAATTTTATTTTCAGGCTTGCTGCCCGTCCGGGAAGGAGTTTTCCGTTGCTGTTCGGGTAAAGCGCTCGAATGGTCAGTGAATTGGTGGTTGCTTCAATTTTTGATTCGGCAGCATATACCTGAGCATTGAATGTGTTTAACTCTCCTTCAATGTTAAAATTGACCTTAGTTCTATTTTTTATTTGGGAGGCGTATCGTTCGGGAACGGAAAATTCCAGTTTCAGTGGCGATAGTTTGGTCAATTTGGCTATTACCGTAGCGGGGGAGGCATACGCTCCTTCGCTGATCTGGCGTAAACCGATGACACCTTCAAAGGGTGCGTGTAGTTCCGTCAAAGCGATGTTGGCTTTTATCAGTTCGATGTCTGCCCGCAGTGTTTCCAGGTCTGTTTGTACTTGTTCGTACGCTTCTTTGCTGACGGCATCTTTTTCTAATAGCGCATTTTGGCGAAACACGCGATCTTGGGCGAGTTTCAACTGTACTTCCAATCTTTTCAATTGTGCTTGCAAAGAAGCGTCGTTTACCTTTGCCAATAACTGTCCTTTTTGTACGGTAGATCCTTCGTTGAAATTGATTTCCGTGATTTTGCCTGATGTTTCAAAAGAAAGGTCTACTTCTTCGTCGGCTATCAATCGTCCTCTTTCTGAGATTTCATCCGTCAATGCTTGTTGCTTAATAATCAGTGCGTTGACGTTCAACGTTCTGCTTTCTCTTCCCTGCTGCGGTTTACCGGTTTTTTCTTTTGTATTTGTTGCTGCCGGTTCATCACTTTTCGGGATAGAACGGAAATAACTTTTTATAGCCCAACCGATTAAAATAATTCCAATAAAAGCGATAATACCCCATTTGAGTCCTTTATTCATGTGCCTGTACAATTATTTAAAAAATATGCGATCGTATTTTATGTCTGCATATATACTGTGTAAAAATACGAATATATTCCCAATATTATAGACAGGAAAAGAAAGAAAAGGTTTAATCGGGTACCCCTAAAAAGAGGAAAAGAGTCTGTTTGAGACTCTTTTGACGGCAGTTGATTTCAAATCACTCATAGTTCATGTTACGCAGTCGTTCCATAAGAACAGGTTCCTTATTTTTTTACCAACTTGTCGTTTATGTAAAGATTTTTGAAAGTGATGTCTTTCGCTCCTGTTATGTCGTTACCTTTCTTTTCTACGTTGTTGAAACGTGAATCTTCTACGCTTACGTTATATACATTTTCCAAACCTTCCAATCCGGTGATGAATACTCCCAAACGACTTTTTTCGCAGGTAATGTTTTTTAGATGCACGTTACGAACGACGGGATTGAAACCTCTTTGACAGTTTTCCGCATTGTCATATTGCAGGTTGATGCGCAACACCGATTCATCACATTGTCCTACGGTAATGTTGCGTACAAATACATTTTCGATAATTCCGCCGCGGCAAGAACTTGTCTTAATACGAATCACTCTCTCTAACAGTGGGCTATCCATTTGACAGTCTTCTACATACAGATTGCGATACCCGCCGGATATTTCACTGCCTATTACCACGCCCCCGTGTCCGTTTTTCATTTGGCAGTTACGCACAATAATGTTTTCACTTGGCATATCCCATTTACGACCGTCTAAATTTCGTCCGGATTTGATGGCGATGCAATCATCTCCCGTACTGAAAGAGCAGTTTTCTATCAATACATTCTTGCACGATTCGGGGTCACAACCGTCTCCGTTAGGACCAATATTAACAACTTGCACGCCGCGGACTATCAGACTTTCGCAAAAAAGCGGATGAATCACCCAAAAAGGGGAGTCAAGCAAAGTTACGTCTTCTATCAAAATCGTATTGCAAGAATAGATATTGATGAGTTGCGGGCGTAAGCCATCTTGCGGAGTCATGATGCGTTTGTAAACCGGGGTCATGGTCTCGGCATACATTAACAGGCGATCTCTTCCCCCGCCGCGTTGAGATACCGTTCCTTCTTTCCAACCGAACTTGGCGGCACCGCACAGGGGCCACCACGCGTTGTTGGAGCCTTGCCCGTCAATGGTTCCTTTGCCGGTGATAGCAATATTCGTTTCGCCGTAAGCATAAATGAATGGGTGTGTGTTGTAACAGTCCACTCCTTCCCAACGGGTGATGACGGTGGGTTGGTATAAAGTTTCATCGGTAGAGAATTTCAGTACGGCTTCTTCTTCCAGATGAAAGTTAACGTTGCTTTTCAACGTGATAGGACCGGTGTAAAAAGTTCCTTTGGGGACAATGACCGTTCCGCCGCCTTCCTGACTGCAAGTCATGATTGCCCGGTTGATGGCTTCGTGGCAAGGATCAGCCTCGTTGCCGGGTTCGGCTCCAAAATCAGTAATCCGGAATATGCGCGAAGAAAAGGACGTTTTTTTAATTTGTGCTTCTACTTCTTTACTTTTTTCAAATGCCTCATCTATCGGATTGGCATTGATTGCAATCATAGTCATTAGTAAAGAAAGAGTAATAAATGTTTTTTGCATTATTCGTTGCTTTTCAAGGTTTTAAAATTAGAATAAATAGTAGCCAAATATAGGATAAACTTTAATTCTTAACTGAACAAAAATTGGTTGAAATAGTATAAAAATTGATGTGTTTTTATCCGTAGTGCACTTATTGGGGCGTTGTAGTGGTAGAAATACCTTACCACTACTGAAAATCAACCTCTTACTGCATGATAAGCGGTCCGCAACCTATCCGAAACGGTTTCTACAGGCTTCTTCAGGGCTCCCTCTCCGCTTGGGAAGCGGGCAGAAATCGGACATGAATCGGAGAGCGATCGGACAGAAATCGGACAGAACCGCTTAGCATACCGTAGAAAGTTGATTTTCAGCGGATTTCCCTGTTCGGATAGTTATGGGAGACGAAAAAAGCGAATAAAAACAAAGAAAAAGTCTGAACTTGGGAAAGTTCAGACTTTTGTAAAAAAATAGGAGGGAACTTTTGAAACACTCTCTATCCCTGCTTTTCACAAGAGGCTTTCCCAAAATACCTGTTGTAAAGTCCTTCAAACGCTTTTCCATGACGAGCTTCATCTTTGCACATTTCATGAACGGTATCATGAATAGCATCTAAATTTAAAGCTTTGGCACGGGTAGCAATACGTTTTTTGTCTGCACATGCATTTTGTTCGGCATCTTTACGTTTCTGCAAGTTTGTTTTGGTATCCCATACACAATCACCTAACAGTTCGGCAAACTTGGATGCATGTTCCGCTTCTTCCCAAGCAATTCTTTTGTATGCTTCGGCTATTTCGGGATAGCCTTCACGATCTGCCTGACGACTCATGGCAAGATACATTCCCACTTCGGTACATTCGGCCATAAAATGGTTGTTGAGGTCTTTAACTATTTCTTCGTCACTACCCTTTGCTATGCCTATCACATGTTCGTCAGCAAAAGTAAGCGTACAACTTCCCGATTCAACAATTTCAACAAATTTACTTGCAGGAGCTTTACACAGAGGGCATTTTTCCGGAGTTGTGTCACCTTCATGAACGTAACCACAGACAGTACATCTAAATTTTTTCATTTTACAAATTTTTGTTAGTTAATACTAAAAATTTTATATAATCACTATAAGCAATTTTTGCAAATTCCCTTGTAATAATAATGCATTTCTGTTGTTTTGTGACAAGTTGTATCCATAAGTTCTTCTACCTCTTCAACGAATTTTTTCATTTTCATATCATATATTTTTCCGCATTTCTTACATAAAAAGTGCGCATGTGGAGAAACGATTGCATCAAAACGTGTATTTTTTTCGTCAATAGTAATCATTTGTATGGCTCCTTGTTCCGAAAAAAGTCTCAACGTATTGTATATCGTCGTCTTTGAAAGTGTAGGCATCAGAGGAAATAATGCCGTGTAAATCTCGTCTACCGTAGGATGAATAATATGTTCCGACAAATATTCCATAATAGCGATACGTTGCAAAGAGGGTTTTATTCCGTATGTTGTCAATTGTTTGTGTATGTCCATAGATATTTAGTTTTATTCCATATTTGTATTGATTACAATTTTAATTTGATTACAAATATAAAAGATTCTATTTTAAAATTGCACAATAAGAACAATTTTTTTTTGTTAAAAATATAAAATGAATTCCGGTTTCTTCCCCACGAATCATTTTATATTTTTATTTGTTTTCTTATTTACTGAAATTTTATTTATCATTCTTTTGTTCTTTAACCAAAGTTGATAGGAGTTGATAATGTTTTGCCACAATACATAGAAACCGGGACCAACGGCTGCAAGTGGGTTTAGGTAAGTGTGCGCCATCCAGATAGCCAAAATAGTATTCTTCTGTCCTAAAGCTTGACCGCCACTGACACGATCGTTGTAAACACTCCCAAGTGTTTTACCGATAAAGAATTGCAGGCAACATATAAACAGGGTAATGACGGCAACCGGTATGCTTATTTGTATTTCCGCCGGATTAGCCAACATGGACGAAAGTATTTGGGAAGTAACGATTACAAGGGCAAATGCCCATAGGTAGAAAGCCAATTCATTAAGGTTCAACAAAATATCATGCACTTTGGGTATAAACTTCCGTAAGAACCACGCTATCAAGAACGGGCAGATAAGCAACATGAATACTTTGCTCAAAATCAAAAAGGCAGATCCCCAGAAAGAAATATCGTCTTGGGGTTTTATCAACGGAAACAGAACAGGAACTATAATTGCTACTCCGATATTGATTATCAATGTGTAAGTGGTAAGGCTTGCAGCATTTCCTCCGAGTTTGGCGGTAATTACTGCTGCCGAAGTTGCCGTGGGACATATCACGCATATCATTGCTGCCTGGGCAACGACTTCGTTGAATTGCCGGAAAAGCAAATAAACCACCGGCGCACCAATAAGCTGAATGAGCAACAGCCATACATGCAAAAGCGTTAATCTCAATTCGGAAAAAGATATTTTACAAAAAGTCAGCAAGAGCATGGAAAAAATAAGTACGGGAGTGAAAGGAGATAAATAAACAAATATCGAATGCCCGGCAATCCCCGTCAACATGGCGAGAGGAAGGATATAATTTTTTAAGAATTTCAATATTGTTTTACCTTTAAATATTGTACAAAGTAAGAGCGAATTGGGTAATAATACTACTTTTGCGACGAATTTTTTAACTAAATAGTTTTAAATAATGAAAGAAAACAGATTTACCAACCGGCGCATAGCTCGCTGGAAACAGTTCAACCACAAGGCTTATGCGGTATTTTGCAGTTTGAAAAAGGAGATTCACATTGGGGTATTGGCTGTGTCCACGCTGACATTTGCCAATGTGAACACCGTTTCGGCACAAAATGAACCCCCAAAGCAGGCAGGGAGATACGAATTAGAAGAGGTGGAAGTAACCGGCACACGTGTACCATTGATCGAAATACAGGCTGCCAAACCGGTAACGGTACTCTCTCGCAACGACATCCAAGCGGCGGCGGTACACAGCATTAACGACCTGCTGGAATACGTAGCGGGCGTTGACATTCGCCAACGGGGCGAATTTGGCATTCAAACAGACATCTCCGTGCGTGGAGGAACCTTCGACCAAATTACCATTCTTCTCAACGGGGTTAATATCAACAATCCCCAAACAGGTCATCTCACAGCCGACTTTCCCGTTTCCATGAATGATATTGAACGAATCGAAATACTCGAAGGTCCTGCCGCTCGTGTATTCGGAACTTCCGCATTCACGGGAGCCATCAACATTGTAACGCGCACCGACAGGCAAAGTCATGTTGCTTTGGATGTAACCGGCGGTGAATACGGACTTTTGGGCGGCGGAGTGCGTATCAATCTAACTGAAAATGCAGTTAGCCAACAAGTGTCCGGTAGCTATCAACGCTCGGACGGTGCTACCGAAAACAGCGATTTCCGCATCTCCCGCGCCTATTACCAGGGAACGTATTCTTCCGAACAGACAGACGTACGCTGGCAATTAGGCTTTAGCAATCAGGCATACGGAGCCAATACATTCTATTCGGCAGCCTATCCCAATCAATTTGAAGAAACAAGCCGTTATCTGGTATCGGTACAAGCAGAAACCAAAGGGCGATTACATTTCACCCCTACCGTTTATTGGAACAGGTCGCACGACCATTTCCAACTTATCCGCAACACATCAGGGGGAGAAAACTTCCATCTTAACGATGTGTATGGCATCAACTTAAATGCCTATTTCAACTCTTTTCTCGGAAAAACAGCTTTCGGAACCGAAGTGCGGAACGAAGGCATCCTAAGCACCAATCTTGGAAAACCTTTAGAAGAAGGACACTACGTAAACGTTCCGGGCAAAGAGGAAGTACAATTCAAGAAAAAGGACAACCGAACCAACATCAGTTATTATTTGGAACACAACCTTTTGTTCCAACGCCTGACGGTTTCTATGGGACTTCTGGCTAACATGAACACAGCCCTCGACCACGAATACCGTTTGTATCCGGGCATTGACCTGTCGTACCGACCAAACGACCCATGGAAACTATATGCTTCATGGAATACGGCTTTGCGTATGCCTACCTTTACCGATTTCTATTATAGCACTCCGATACAGCAAGGAAGTACCGACCTAAAACCGGAAGAAACACAAGCCGTCGGCATAGGCGCGAAGTATCGCAACAACGGTATGGATGCCAATGTGTACGGCTTTTATCATAAAGGAACGAATATGATTGACTGGGTGAAGTATTTGCCTGACGATGAAAAGTATTATGCCGACAACTTTCTGGAGTTAGACAATATGGGAGTGGAAGTTTCTACCACTCTTCATTTCCGTCAGCTCCTATCTCCCGATTTCTTTTTAGACAGGCTGAACATCGGCTACACCTACATCTATCAGCGATGGCAGGATGATACGGAGGTGTATAAATCGAACTACGCATTGGAATATTTACGGCATAAATTTACCGCCCGTCTCGATCATCGCATTTGGAGTAAACTTACTGCCGGATGGGCATTCCGTTGGCAAGACCGCATGGGAGGGTATCAAAAATACAATGCCGACCATACGGCAACGAACGAACTTATCTCCTACTCTCCCTTTGGTTTGCTTGATTTGAAACTCTCTTGGACGGATAAGAACTACCACATCTTTGCCGAAGTGAACAATCTATTCAATCATACCTACTATGATTTGGGGAATATACCTCAACCGGGGTTCTGGTTGAAAGCAGGGGCAAGTTGGAAGATTGATTTCAGGTAAGAACCGGCAATCTTGCGCTTTTTATAAACACAGAGGCACAGAGACACGGAGAATCTACAAACTCTGTGCCTCTGAGTCTCTGTGTTAAAACAAATTTAGACTATACTATCTTGATAGCAATTTGGTATAAGCAACCTTATCGGAAATCAGAATGTTATCTTGACTTGCATTTGCAAATCTAATTTCTTATTATTAGGAATAACATCCGTTCCGGAACCTATTTTATCCCTGTCATAGTAGGTTGTTTGTCCGAGTTTGGCAATAATCATTCCATTCCTGTGAAAATCATAGCGTACATGTGCCATGATTCGACTCCCTTCACCATAAAAAGAAGGGATATAAAAAGAATACATCATTCCTTTTTCAGGTAAATAAACACGAGATTCATAGTCGTCCGTATGAAAATAAGTACCCTGTACTTCCAATTTTACGGGAACCGATTGGAAAGCGCAAGAAACGGTTTGCGTTAGCTGAAACCCTTGACTTGCAGATACATGTTGCGGATAGACTTGAGTATAGTCTATAGTGGTGCGCAAAGCCAAATAATCGGTCGGTGTGTATGTGAAACGATAACGTACCTGATGCCGGTGCAAAGGGCGAACATCTTTCTCTTTTCCCTCCGTATAGTTCTTCTCTTTCTTCTTGTATCGGTAACGTAACGTCATTGCTAAACGGTTACGAGGAGAATATGACAATTGCATCAGGGCATCAAATCCGGACGAAGGTTTATCTATTCCGTACTTTAACCAAGGAAAAGCAAAAAAATCAACGGAAGCAAACAATTGCCAATAAGACATCGGACGACCTTCAATAGCAGCATACAGCCCATTTTCATTCTGAACGTATCCCCCTTCGGAAAAAGAACGGGCAAGCATCGCCCAATAATCGTAGGTATAATACCGATGGAGTACCGTTACCCGGTAACCGTTCGCCGAAGAATATTGCAGGCTGTTTAATGTGGCTGATCCTCCATTTTTACTCATGGCTGTTTCACCTGAAAAGAGAAATCTCCTTAAACGATAGTTGTAATCCATACCGATATTATAAAACTCCGTTCCTCGTAGATTATAGTTGGAATATTCTCTGACTTGAGGTTGATAGGGACGGTCAAAAAAATAATAGATCCCCGTCATGCCTACTTTCAATTGGTTTTTGGAAAAAGAAATATTTGTTCCGGCAAGTTGTAAACTAAATGCTTCCTTTCTTTTCGCTTCTCTTTCGGTGCGATGCAATCCGGTCTTTTGAATGGATGTTATGGTACTGTCCGTTACAATCCCGTCCAAAGAACGATGTGAATAGAAAGCGGACAAGGTAAAATCTCCCGTTTTCACCGCCGAAGCTACTCCCTGAAAGTAGTTATATTCGTCTGTCGAAGAATGTTTTTTGATGCCGCTTTTACGTGTACCGATAGTAGCGCTTGAAACCGTTTTACCCATTGTATAATCACTGCTGATGACCAATCCTTGACCAAAGCTAAGCCGGTAATTTCCTATTGCCAAGGTTTTTAACTTTCGATAATTCCGCAAGAGAAAATAAAACGAATAATAATCATAGCCTTGCTTATCGTGCAAAGCAAGAAAAGGTTCACCTGCATCTTTCTCTGCCGTTAATCCCCAGTAAAGATTTTCTCGATATCGAAAACTATAACGTAATGAATGGTATTGGGGAGTTCCAAGGTAACTGTCTTTATAGCCTTCTCGCTCATAAAAAGGTATATCAAAGCGGGTTACTAATTCATTCTTTCCATAGTGGAGTATTTCCGGCAGGGAGGGAAGCTGTTCTTTCTTTTTTAATGGTCTTACACAGACAAAAGGAATCAAATATTGAATGGTTTGTCTGTCCATTTCCTCTACCAACTGCAACTCATAAACGGTTTGCATCTCTCCGTGAATATACAGGTAAGCCAACACATTTTCTATCTGAATATCAGTCAGAAATGGAAATTGTTCCAACTCTTCTTTTGTGATACCGTTCAAATTAACAGGCTCTGAGAGATGCTCATAAAGTTCTTCTATTTCGTTTTCCCAATTGATATTTTCGTCTTCATCCGATGAAAGTTGTTCTATGACTTCTTCCCAAGAAGAATAGCCTGTAAGATTTTGAGCAGTGAGTGCCGTATCCATAAAAAACAAGAAGACAAATAGGGTAACTGTAGCTTTTTTCATCCAATGATAGTGGTTAAAAAAGGGGCGAAAATAAAGAAATAAGCTAAAAAAACAAGAGATAAAATGATTATTCGACATCATTCCTACATTTCCTGTAACAAACATTGGGCATTCTCTAAGCGGTCCTCCCCCCACTCCAAGCGGTTTTCACAGGCTTCTTCGGGCATCCTTCCCCGCTTGGGAAGCGGGGAGGGATCGGACAGGTATCGGACATGAATCGGACAAAATAGGGACAGGACCGCCTAGCATGCCGTAAGAAGTTGAATCACAAGAGGATTCGGAAAATTAATTAAGCATAGTTGCATAGAATAAAAATAAAGAGTTAACTTTGCCAACCCTTTGTTGTAAACAATCCGAACGATACTGATAGACACGGTTTATGGAATGAAAAACACACTTCTACTTCTACTGTTCTTTCTGCCAACTTCTGCCGTATCCGGTAACAATGAAACCGATTCACTGCTCAACGTATTAGACCGGACAATCAAAGAACGCCATTTCTATACGGTAGTCAAAGAACACAGGATAAACGATCTGAAAAAATACTTGCGGGATGCTGTTTCCGACGATGAAAAATACGATCTGTTAGGCGGACTTCTCCAAGAATACAAGGGCTACCAAATAGACTCGGCTTTACGCATTGCCAACGAGAGAATAGAGATCGCCCAAAGACGGCACTCAGAGGAAAATAAGATCATAGCTCAAATGAATCTTTCCGAAGTTATGAGTATCAGAGGAATGTAGGAATGATGTCGAATAATCATTTTATCTCTTGTTTTTTTAGCTTATTTCTTTATTTTC
>SNRY01000427.1_pt1 | contig 14409 bp, 9 predicted proteins | sample 4693421 | NCBI WGS metagenome assembly SNRY01 (sample SAMN11003215, study PRJNA524138) | termite gut metagenome | isolation source: Bacteroidetes bacterial symbionts from single cell of protist host amplifed... | host: Streblomastix strix ... | reverse complement strand
TGCTCTTTTTCGTGAAGGTCGACCGGAATACCACGTCCGTTATCTTGGACAGTAATCGAATTGTTTTTGTTAATTGTTACTTCTATATGGCTGCAATGACCGCCCAATGCTTCGTCAATGGAGTTATCAACAACTTCATAGACCAAATGGTGCAATCCCTTCATTCCGGTGTCTCCGATATACATCGCCGGACGTTTCCTAACTGCTTCCAAACCTTCCAATACTTGAATGTTGTCAGCTGAATACGTTTCGTTGTTATTAGTACTGATTTGCTCGTTTAACATATTAATTTTTTCTATTATTAACCGAGCAAATATAACGTAAAATTTTATTTTTTGATGATAATCTATATATGTTTTTTTAATTGGCTATATTTCACTATTATATATAACATGTCAAATTCGTGCAATAAAATTTGTTCCTTTGTATCCGAACTAAAGATGTAAATAGGAGAATATAATGAAAAGTAGATTGACGGAAGCGGACTTTAAATCTGCAACTGCGAATGACAATAAAAAATTAGTTATTGAAACTTACGGCTGTCAAATGAATGTAGCGGATAGTGAGGTGATCGCTTCGATAATGCAGATGGCAGGATATGTAACGGTGGATACTGTGGAAGAAGCAGATGCTGTATTTATGAACACTTGTTCTATTCGGGATAACGCCGAGCAGAAAATTCTAAATCGTTTAGACTTCTTTCAATCTTTGAAAAGAAAGAAAAAACATTTGATTGTCGGCGTATTGGGGTGTATGGCAGAGCGCGTAAAAGATGATTTGATAAAGCATTATCACGTGGATTTGGTTGTAGGACCGGATGCTTATCTTTCCTTGCCGGATATGGTAGCGTCAGTTGAAAATGGTGAGAAAGCGATTAATGTAGAACTTTTGACTACCGAAACGTATCAAGATGTGATGCCTTTGCGTATTTGCGGCAATCATATTTCGGGTTATGTGTCCATAATGAGGGGATGCAATAACTTTTGTACCTATTGCATTGTTCCCTATACTCGCGGGCGTGAACGAAGCCGGGATGTGGAAAGTATTTTGAACGAAGTTCGAGATTTGATAAATAGAGGGTACAAAGAGATTATTCTGTTGGGACAAAATGTAAATTCTTACCAGTTTGAGAAGGTAAATGGAGAAGTTATTACATTTCCTTTGCTTCTTCGTATTGTGGCTGAGTCTGCACCGGGTATCCGGATTCGTTTTACTACTTCTCATCCAAAAGACATGAGTAACGAAACATTGGAGATTATTGCCCAAATGCCCAATGTTTGCAAACATATTCATCTACCTGTTCAGAGTGGTAGTTCGCGTATTCTTGAGTTGATGAATCGAAAGTACACACGTGAATGGTACTTGGAGCGTGTGGCTGCTATCAAACGTATCATTCCCGGTTGTGGATTGAGTACGGATATGTTTTCAGGTTTTCATTCCGAAACGGACGAAGATCATGAACTCTCCCTTTCATTGATGGAAGAATGTGGATATGATTCTGCTTTTATGTTTAAATATTCGGAACGTCCGGGGACGTATGCCTCCAAACATTTAAAAGACGACATACCTGAAGAGATAAAAGTAGCCCGTTTAAATGAGATCATCGCTTTACAAAACCGTTTGTCTTTCGAAGCTAATAATAAATGTATCGGAAAAATCTATGAAGTGCTTGTGGAAGGAGTTTCCAAACGCTCACGCGAACAATTATTCGGACGAACAGAGCAAAATCGTGTAGTGATATTCAATCGCAGTACCCATAGAATAGGGGATTTTGTAAATGTAAAGATTACAGAGGCAACTTCTGCTACCTTAAAAGGAGAAGAAGTGCAAAACGTGATCTGATTTTATCTTCTTCAAAGATTATTAGCTTTGTGTATCAATAGTTTACAAGCATTGTTTACAAATATGGTACAAATGAAATATAAACTATAAACCTGAATTCTACGAAAACTCAGGTTTATAGAGAATTTCCGAGCATATATAGTTCTTCCTCAGCACTTTTCACAAGTGTATTTAGTATAGTAAAATGTATTATATTTCAGAGGAACAAATTCAATGGAGAGATTTGTTCTTTATCGAATTTAATGGATGGCTTTTAGGAAAGAAACTGTATGCGGTAAAAAACTGATTAAATAACGTGAGTTCGATATAAAAACCCGTTAAAAAGTTAGCAAAAAGAGAACAATTAGTTATCTTCTGACTCTTTCTTTTGTATTCTCTTAGCAGTTTGTAGGCAATCCGAGGCGTATTCAAGGGAATTCTTCGGGCATCTATGTCCGCTTGGGAAGCGGTCATGGATCGGAGAAGAATCGGAGATGTATCGGACAAAATACGGATATAACCCTTAAGAATCCTGTAAGAAGTAGTGAGAGAAGACGTTATGGGTATTTTTGTGTGAGAGATATTATTCTAATTTTATATCGAACTCACGTTATTTAAAATATGAGTTTGTATTTCGGTTTTTGAAACCATATAGAAACATCCCGACTATAAACACATCTCACCTCGCTGGGATGAATATTCAAGGCGACCGTAAAAGTTGCCCCTATCTGCGTGTGGCATAAACCATAAGCATTGAAGCGGAAAGCCTCTTTTGTGATTTTACGGACAAAAAAAGATTGTAGCGAAAAGCCTGCCCCATCAGGGGGTTAAAGAAAAGTGGAAAATTGAAAGTGGAAAATTGAAAGTGGTGGGGAGTTGAAAGTTTTTTGAGTTTAGCTAAATGCGCTACGGGTTAAGAATCATATTTTTCTTTCCACAACTGTTTCATTCGCTCATGAAGTTTGTTTTCTGTTGGATTGTTTTGTGGATGCCAAATACGAATATCTTTTAGTTCATCCGGAAGATACTGTTGCTGTGCGAAGTTTCCTTCATAATCGTGTGCGTATTTATAATCTTGCCCATATCCCAACTGTTTCATCAACTTGGTAGGAGCGTTACGCAAATGTAGAGGAACAGGTTGATTACCCGTTTTTTGAACTAATTCTAAGGCACTGTTTATGGCACTATTAGCAGAATTGCTTTTAGGACTTGTTGCCAGATAAATGGCAGTTTCCGCTAAAGGTATCTGCCCTTCGGGCCAGCCGATTTTCATCAGGATGTCGAAACATGCATTAGCAAGGAGCAGTGCATTGGGATTAGCCAAACCGATGTCTTCCGCAGCAGAGATAACCAAACGTCTTGCTATGAAAACAGGGTCTTCACCCCCTTCTACCATGCGTGCCAGCCAATAGATTGCTCCGTCGGGATCACTTCCGCGAATGGATTTGATGAAAGCAGAGATTATATCATAATGCATTTCACCGTCTTTGTCGTAAGCCAAAGGATTTTGCTGTAAACGTTCGGTTACCATGTCATCGGTGATAACAACCGCTTCCGCTGCTTCTGCCTCAACAACAAGCTCCAGGATATTCAACAGTTTACGCGCATCTCCACCGGAAAACCGGAGTATTGCAGTAGTTTCTTTCAGTTCGATATTCTTTTCCTTCAGAACTGTATCAACACTAATGGCGCGATGCAGCAATTCCAAAAGGTCTTCCTGTTCCATAGATTTGAGAACATAAAGCTGACAACGCGATAACAAAGGACGAATAACTTCAAATGAAGGGTTCTCTGTAGTCGCTCCGATAAGCGTTATCGTTCCTTTTTCGACAGCTCCCAACAAAGAATCCTGCTGAGATTTGCTGAAACGGTGAATTTCATCTATAAACAGGATAGGACTGCTTTGTGAAAAAAAACGATTGCTTTTTGCCTTTTCTATGACATCACGCACGTCTTTCACCCCCGAACTGACAGCACTCAAGGTATAAAAAGGGGTTTCGAGTTTATGAGCAATAATCTGCGCCAAAGTGGTTTTTCCTACCCCAGGCGGTCCCCATAGGATAAAAGAAGAAATATGCCCGGCATCAATCATTTTACGCAATATAGCTCCTTCACCCACTAAATGTTTCTGACCGATATATCCGTCTAATGTGGTCGGACGAAGTCTTTCTGCTAAAGGTTTCATTTAAAATACCATCATTACCATAAAACGTATGCCGTGCTTGTTTATTCTCGGATTATCAAGGTATGTCAAACGACGCACATACTCTATATGCAATAATTTGAATATGTTGTATATGCCGATGCCTGCTTCGATATAAGGTATTTTAGGATCCATGACGAGACTGCTTGTATATCCGTTGCGGGTAGGAAAGAGAAACAGGTCGCCATCCAAAGTATTATAACCGGGATTGTTTTTATCGGTTAGTCTTCCTGATAGAGCGCTGAAATGGAAAGTTTCCCTCCATTTTAACTTTTTAATGAGAGGGATACGGTTGAACAATTTTCCGTTCATATTGTATGATATGTTTAAGGAAGCATAACGGTCGTTCAAGAACTCCATATTATTTATAAGAGTAAACGTTTCCGGCTGGATGATGTACGAGGGATTGGCAGCAGGTAATATTAACAGAGGAAATGGAACTTTATTCCATTGCACGCCGCCTTTCAGCGATATATCCACTTTGCCCCACGAAGAGAGCCAAAAGCGTTTTCGGATGCTTGCTTCTGTAAGATTAAAGTTATATTCACCCCCGATCACATCTTTCAGCCCCATTGTGTGCGAGAGAATAAATATAGGGGCATCCAGTGATATTGGGCGACGGCGTTGCTTGGTGTTGATAAAACTTTCGCCGGGAGCGTATCGTAACTTTATTCCCAGTTCGGTAGTAGTAACATCATGTATCAAGTCTCGTTCGGGATTGTTTTGAATGTATTGCAATTTGCCAGTTGGTTCGTCATTGCGATATCGTCCCATCACTGAAACGGAGAAACCTGCAGTTGTTTCCAACTCATAGTTTAGTACTGCATCCCGTACGTATGACATTTGGTCGACAGGGGTAACTTTCCATGCCACGAACATATTGTCTTTGTCTGTGGCAAGAAACTTATCCATCGGAGACATTACATCATAACGATAATTTGCTGTAATATTATGCTTTGGAAATTCCCACGGAAGAAACTCTCGCTTTTTAAACGTGTAGGTTACGGCACCTTCATACTTCCATTTTTCGTCCTTAAATCCATAAGCGCCGTATCCGCTGAAAAACCAATGAGGGCTTAATTGAGAGGTAGTTCTTGCGCTAAATCGCAAGCGTGTTCCGTCTGCATAGTTGCTCGTAACCATCGTATTGATTGGACCAATGTCAACTTTGTTGTTTTCTTTACTGCCTATTTCTACAAAATTCTCAATCAAAGCTTTAGCTCCAAACATCACATACTTGAATCCGGGTAGCTCTTCAAGCCTTCTCATCAACAAGTCGATATTATTTTCTGTTTTGGTGAGCGGAACTTGCCTTACCTTTGCCCAAAACTCATCTCCCTTTATGTACATATCGTTGTCTTTTACCACACTTCCGGTTAAGCGAAACAGTCGAGGTTCAATAGGGGTAAAAATGTAATTGGAATATTTAGTTATCCGCCTTACTTGCATTCCTTGTACGTTTTTCATCATGGACAAATCCACCACCATATCATCATCTGTTAAAACCCAGTATCCATTATCCGTTAACTCGTAATTCTGGATAATGTCCAGCCTGTCCACATAGTTTACTCCTGTTTTTTGAGGCAGGTTCATGGTGCATCGTTTTACGGCGTAACTGGAGTCGTTGAGTACGTACAAATGTCCGGTAAAACCGAAATCTTGGGAGTTTTGGGGTACGAATGTGAGATGTATGCACTCGTGTTTCCCTACCATTAGCGTATCCATCAGATAAAACTTGTAGAAAGAGATGGCGGAAATAGAAGAAATGGGACTAACGAAACGATTGTCGAACAAACGGATGTCATTGTCATAGATGTTGATTTCCGTAAACATATCAGTCAAAACAGCTCCCATCATATCTCCTGTTGATAGAAAATCTTCTATTCCCGTAGAATTTACTCCTCTGACAAGTGTTTTTTCGCTTCTGGGTTCTTTGCGGTAAATGTACTGTGATGCGGTTTCTTTTATGGAAACAGGCAAAATGAACTTTTGCGATTCGGGAGAGATTTCTATTTGGTCTATTAAGAAAGGCATTTTCTTGTAGATACCCTTCTGCAAAGTTTCCGGTGTCGCATCATTGAGTGACATTTTCATCTTTTGGTACTTGTCGTACTGATAATAGTCGTTCTCCTCCAATCTTTTCGACGACTTATGGGCAATTACCTTACGCATGAACTCCACAGCCGGATTGTTTTTGCGGGAATAATTTTCTTTTTGAGGTTTTATCGTAACTTCACCCAATTGAATGTCGGATGGGAATAACTGCACGTTGAGCTCTTTTGTTTCCGAATGGATAGTTATTACTTTGGCTGTATATCCTATGGCGGAGAAAGTAACTTCGTTCCATCCCTTGTGGGTTGGTATTTGGTAACTCCCGTCTATAGCTGTCATACCGCCAACGCCTTTCCCTTCATAATAAACGGAAACATACATGAGAGGTTCGTGGGTAATAGAGTCTGTAACAACTCCTTTTAATTGGGCAAATGTTTCAGGAACAGACAATAACAGAAAAAAGAGGGTAATATATTGATGATATATTTGCTTCATACGCATAATATTGTAAAAATCACAAAATTAGATAATAACTATCATATAGGATATAAATATTGGCTAAGAAAAAAAGTAATGCTTAAAAATACTATTGATTAGGGATATCTTTCGTATTTAAATCTTCTTGTTCTGACTGTAAATTTCTAATAGAGGAAAGGTTTGTTCGGTTATCTTGACGGATACAACACGTCCCATCCTAAAATAGCGTTACAAATTAATTGAACAAAATTAGTTATTTTATATGAAACTTGTGACATTAGGTTTCAAGTCTCTGTTTTATACGTTTTTCTTTTCACATCACATTGTTTATGCATCCAATCGGGTGTATTCATCCGACAAATGCTTTCAATTACTCACATATTTGAATCTACGAATAAAGAGAAAGATATTTTTATTTTTTCAAATTATTTATACTTTTGCAGATGAAAATTGGGCTATGGTGTAATGGTAACACTTCAGATTCTGGTCCTGACGTTTCAGGTTCGAATCCTGGTAGCCCAACAGAACCAACAAAAGGAAGAACTTCATAATGAGATTCTTCCTTTTATTTTTGATTTTTGTGTGTTGGAAGATAAATTATTGAAGAATAAATTTTGCAATCTCGAAATTACATTTTACCAATATTTTGTGTAATAAAACCTTCTTCAATTTATAAAATATGTGTATATTTGTAGAAAGAATGTCTGTATTTTAACTATTAAAATTAATATTTATGAAAAAGAAGAGAGTTTATACTTTCGGCAATGGAAAAGCAGAAGGTAGGGCTGATATGAGAAATTTATTGGGTGGTAAAGGGGCTAATCTTGCGGAAATGAATTTGATAGGAGTTCCGGTTCCTCCTGGATTTACCATTACTACCGAAGTTTGTACCGAATATTATGAGATAGGTGAGGAAAAAATTATAGCCATACTAAAAGAAGACGTTGAAAAAGCCATAAAGCATATTGAAACATTAATGAACTCCAAGTTTGGTGATGTGGCAAATCCGCTGTTGGTTTCCGTTCGTTCCGGTGCGCGTGCTTCTATGCCCGGCATGATGGATACTATCCTCAATCTGGGCTTGAATGATAAAGTTGTGGAAGGTCTGACTCGTAAAACGGGTAATGCACGATTTGTATGGGACTCCTATCGTCGCTTTGTGCAGATGTACGGCGACGTAGTACTTGGTATGAAGCCGACCAAAAAAGATGATATTGACCCGTTTGAAGCCATTATAGAAGAAGTGAAGCATGTCAAAGGTGTGAAATTAGACAATGAACTCGAAGTGGCAGACCTCAAAGAGTTGGTTGCGAAATTCAAAGCTGCTGTAAAGGAGCAAACCGGAAAAGATTTCCCAACCGATGCTTACGAACAACTTTGGGGAGCTATCTGTGCCGTCTTCAATTCATGGATGAATGAACGCGCCATTCTATATCGCAAGATGGAAGGTATTCCTGCGGAATGGGGTACGGCAGTAACGGTTCAGGCAATGGTATTCGGTAACATGGGCGAAACGTCGGCTACGGGTGTTTGCTTCAGTCGTGATGCTGCTACGGGCGAAGACCTCTTCAATGGTGAATACCTTATTAATGCGCAAGGTGAAGACGTAGTAGCCGGTATCCGTACACCGCAACAGATTACTAAAATCGGCTCACAACGCTGGGCTGCCTTGGCAAATGTGAGTGAAGCCGACCGTGTATCCAAATATCCGTCTATGGAAGAAGCATTGCCGGAGATTTACAAGGAACTTGACGTCTTGCAAACCAAGTTGGAAAATCATTATAAAGATATGCAAGATATGGAGTTCACCGTACAGGAAGGCAAGCTCTGGTTCTTGCAGACGCGTAACGGCAAACGCACAGGGGGAGCTATGGTGAAAATAGCAATAGATTTGTTTCATCAAGGGGTGATTGACGAAAAAACGGTATTGCTACGTGTAGAGCCAAATAAATTGGACGAATTGCTACATCCGGTATTCGGCAAAGACGCTTTGAAAAAAGCCAAAGTATTGACGCGTGGTTTACCGGCTTCGCCGGGTGCTGCTTGCGGACAAATCGTGTTCTTTGCCGATGATGCTGCCAAGTGGTGTGCCGATGACAAAAAAGTTATCATGGTTCGTGTCGAAACTTCTCCCGAAGACTTGGCAGGCATGCAAGTGGCAGAAGGTATTTTGACCGCTCGAGGAGGTATGACTTCCCATGCCGCTGTAGTTGCTCGTGGTATGGGTAAATGTTGCGTATCGGGAGCGGGAGCTTTGACTATAGATTATAAGAATAGCACAGTAGAGATTGACGGAGTATTTCTGAAAGAAGGCGATTTTATATCGTTGAATGGTACTACCGGCGAAGTATATGCAGGAAAAGTAGAAACGAAAGCCGCTGAATTGTCGGGAGACTTTGCCGAGCTGATGAAGCTTGCCGATAAATATACCAAACTGAAAGTTCGTACCAATGCAGACACTCCGCATGATGCCGAAGTAGCACGCAGCTTTGGAGCTGTGGGTATCGGTTTGTGCCGTACGGAACACATGTTTTTTGAAGGTGAAAAAATAAAAGCAATGCGCGAAATGATTTTGGCGCAAGATGCTGAAGGTCGGCGCAAGGCATTGGCGAAGATTCTGCCTTACCAGCAAACGGATTTTAAGGGCATATACAGAGCAATGGAAGGTTGTCCGGTAACGGTTCGCCTCCTTGACCCGCCCCTGCACGAGTTTGTTCCTCATGATGAAAAAGGACAGCAAGAAATGGCTGAAACTATGGGTGTAAGTTTACAATACATCAGGCAGCGTGTGGATGCACTTCACGAACAAAATCCGATGTTGGGACACAGGGGTAGCCGTTTGGGAAATACGTATCCCGAAATCACAGCCATGCAGACACGCGCCATTTTAGGAGCCGCATTGGAGTTGAAGAAAGAAGGCGTGACGGTATATCCCGAAATTATGGTTCCGTTGACGGGTATCTTGTACGAATTTAAAGAACAGGAAAAGGTGATTCGCGAAGAAGCTGACAAACTGTTTGCTGAAATGGGAGATAGCATTGATTTCAAAGTGGGTACAATGATTGAAATTCCTCGTGCCGCTTTGACTGCCGATCGAATTGCTACATCCGCCGAGTTTTTCTCGTTCGGAACGAATGACTTGACGCAGATGACGTTCGGATATTCCCGCGACGACATTGCATCGTTCCTTCCGGTATATTTAGAAAAGAAGATATTGAAAGTAGATCCGTTCCAAGTTCTTGATCAAAACGGGGTAGGCAAATTGATACGAATGGCTACGGAAGGTGGTCGCTCCATTCGTCCGGATTTGAAGTGCGGTATTTGTGGAGAACACGGAGGAGAACCTTCATCGGTGAAGTTCTGCCACAAGGTAGGATTGGATTATGTAAGTTGTTCTCCATTCCGCGTGCCTATTGCAAGATTGGCGGCAGCACAAGCAGCAATAGAAGGATAACTTCGGATTACTGATATTGCATTATAAGAAATCGGTGGTATTATATATATGATGCCGTCGATTTTTTATTTCAAGTATCAGGATAAGATACAAAGAATCAGAGGATTGATTTATGGTTGGAAAAGACTTGTGCCATTAAACATTCTTCGGGATTTCAGTGGAAAAGAACGACCGGTTGGATGTGCGGAAGATTGCTTGTTATACCCTCCGTTTTGAAGATAAGGTCTGGCATTCAAGTAAAGTTGAAAGTGGAAAATTGAAAGTGGAAAGTGAAATAAAATTGGTGTAATGTTTCCGGCTTTTATGTATATTTGCCGTATGTATTATTTTAAAAACAATTGAAAAGGATATGAATAATTTTGGCGACCTGATGACGAAGCGGCGCAGTATGCGCAAATTCACCGACGAGAAACTTTCGCAAGACCAAGTAGTTACTTTGCTGAAAGCCGCGTTAATGTCTCCTGCCTCAAAACGAGCCAATTCATGGCAGTTTGTCGCAATAGAAGATAAAGAGATATTGAAAAAACTGTCCGAATGCAGGGCACAAAATGCAGCTTTCATCGCCGATGCCGCTTTGGCGGTGGTAGTTCTGGCAGACCCTTCGCTGACTGATGTGTGGATTGAAGATGCCTCTATTGCCTCTATCGTGATACAATTGCAAGCGGAAGATTTGGGATTGGGTAGTTGTTGGGCACAGGTACGTAACCGGCAGACGGTTTCCGGACAGCCTTCGGGAGAGTTTGTGTGTGATTTGTTGAATATTCCTTTGCCCCTGCAAGTGCTTTCCATCATCGCTATCGGTCATAAGGCAATGGAACGCAAGCCTTTTGAAGAAGAACAACTGCAATGGGAAAAAGTACATTTAAACAAGTACGGGGAAAAGTAGCAATGGATGCGGTAAACATAGTATTTATCGGCGCGGGCAATCTGGCAACTAATTTGGCAAAAGCTCTCTATCGCAAAGGGTATCGCATTACACAGGTTTACAGTCGTACGGAGGAAGCTGCGCGAACATTGGCAGAAACGGTGGAGGCGGATTATACTACCCGTTTGGATGGATTGCAGGCGGAGGCTTCGCTCTACATCGTTTCTCTTAAAGATGCTGCATTTGTGGAACTTCTGCCGGAAATAGTTGCCGGAAAAGAGAAAGGGCTGTGGGTACATACTGCCGGAAGTATCTCAATGACTGTGTGGGAGGGATATGTGGAACGGTATGGGGTGCTTTATCCGATGCAGACATTCAGCAAGCAGTGTGAAGTTAATTTTCAAAATATACCTTTCTTTATAGAAGCCTCCAACAGGAAAGATACGGAGTATCTGAAATCTATAGCCTCCACTCTCTCAAACAAAGTATATGAAGCTGATTCCGAACAACGGAGAGGTTTGCATTTGGCAGCGGTATTCACTTGTAACTTTGTCAATCATTTGTATGCGTTGGGGGCGGACTTGTTGGAGAAATATAATCTCTCGTTCGATACGATGTTGCCACTCATCGACGAAACAGCACGAAAGGTACACGAACTTCCGCCCAGAGAGGCTCAAACGGGTCCGGCTGTGCGTCATGACGAAAATGTGATGAATAAACATCTGGAGATTCTTGCCGGCGAACCGAAAACGCAGGAAATATATCGTTTGTTGAGTGAAAGCATTTATAATTCGTAAAACTGAAAACTTGTGGTTAATCTTCAATTTTGTCCAATGTCAAATATCACACCTTTAAAATCAAAATAAATAGAACCAAACCTGTCTATTTTTTTATATTTGCAATACTGAAGCAATTAATCTAAATTATAAATGTGGATGAAACAATACTTTTTTGCGGTAGATTTAGGCGCTACCAGTGGTCGCACTATCTTGGGTTACTTTTCCGGTAAGGGATTGGAATTGGAAGAAGTGAATCGCTTTCCGAATCGTTTGATTGAAACGGGAGAGCATTTTTACTGGGATATATATGCGTTATACCAAAATATTGTTGACGGACTGAAAATAGCAGCCAAACGCAACATAGAAATTACTTCCATCGGCATTGATACATGGGGGGTGGATTTTATATGTGTAGCGGAAGACGGACATTTTCTCCGGCAGCCTTATGCTTATCGCGACCCACATACTACGGGTGCGCCCGAAGCCTTTTTCAAACGCATGCCCCGTAGCCGGGTATATGAATTGACAGGGATTCAGGTGATGAATTTCAATTCCCTGTTTCAATTGGATACCATGCGGCGTAATAATGACAGTGCGCTTGCAGTAGCCAAAAAGGTATTGTTTATACCTGATGCTTTGTCGTATATGCTTACGGGCGAAATGGTTACCGAATACACGATAGCAAGCACGGCACAGTTTGTCAATGCACATACCCGTCAGTTGGAACCGGAATTGCTGTCAACCCTCGGATTATCACCGGATAACTTCGGACGTTTTGTTTATCCGGGCGAACGTATCGGTACGTTGACTTCCGAAATACAAACGCAAACAGGACTTGGTGCGATACCCGTTATCGCAATAGCAGGACATGACACAGGATCGGCTGTAGCTGCCGTCCCTGCACAAAATAAGAATTTCGCATACCTGAGCAGCGGTACATGGTCGTTAATGGGTATTGAGGTTGAAGCTCCGAAGATTACAAAAGAGACTGAAACCCTGAACTTTACCAACGAGGGTGGGGTAGAGGGAACAATTCGCCTGCTGAAGAATATATGTGGTATGTGGCTCTTGGAGCGTTGTCGTGAAGAGTGGGGAGAAACTTCTTATCTGGAACTTATCGCCGAAGCACAGGCTGCCATTCCTTTTCGTTCGCTTATCAATCCGGACGACGCAATGTTTGCCAATCCCACTAATATGGAGAAAGCTATTTGTGCTTACTGTTCCAACAGTGGTCAGCCTGTTCCCGAAACTCGCGGGCAAGTGGTGCGCTGCATCTTTGAAAGTCTTGCTTTGCGTTATCGTCAGGTGTTGGAGAACTTGCGCAAACTGTCGTCTCATCCGCTGGAAACGCTTCACGTTATCGGTGGAGGCAGCAAGAATGACATGCTGAACCAATTTACCGCTAACTCTACGGGTATCCCTGTGGTGGCGGGCCCATCAGAAGCTACGGCTATTGGCAACATCATGTTACAGGCTATTGCGGCAGGCGCAGCCAAAGGTATTGGCGAGATGCGCAAATTAGTAGCATCATCTGTTTCCCTAACCACTTTTCAACCGCAAGATATACTTAAATGGGACGAAGGATACGGGAAATACAAGGAGTTAGAAAAGAAGAACCAGTAGTTCCTGCTTATTTAATAGAAAAATAATTATTCAAAATAAAAATATCATGAAAGAAGAACTTATCAAAAAGGCTTATGACATAGCTGTAGAACGCTATGCTGCTGTGGGTGTAGATGTAAACAAAGCAGTAAATGATTTGCAAAAGATATCCTTGTCTTTGCATTGCTGGCAAGCCGACGATGTGTCCGGCTTTGAACAACCCGACGCACAACTTTCCGGAGGCATCCAAGCTACAGGTAATCACCCAGGTAAAGCTCGCAATATAGACGAACTTCGTAAAGACATTCTCAAAGCGGCAAGTTATATTCCGGGTACTCATCGTTTGAGCCTTCATGCTACTTATGGAGATTTTGGCGGTAAATTCGTTGACCGTGACAAAATAGAACCGAAGCATTTTGAAAGTTGGATGCAATGGGGGAAAGACAATAATATGAAACTCGATTTCAACTCCACTTCCTTCTCTCATCCTAAAAGCGGTAGTTTGAGTTTGGCTAATCCGGACAATGATATTCGCAATTTCTGGATAGAACATACCAAACGTTGCCGTGCTATTGCCGAAGCTATGGGTAAGTATCAAGGTTCTCCCTGTGTGATGAATCTTTGGGTACACGACGGAAGCAAAGATATAACAGTAAATCGTTTGCGCTATCGTGAATTGTTGAAACAATCGCTTGACGAAATCTTTGCTACCAAATATAATAACATGAAAGATTGTATCGAAGCCAAGCTCTTTGGTATCGGTGCCGAAAGCTATACGGTAGGTTCGTATGATTTCTATCTGGGTTATGGGGCAAAGAACAATAAAATGGTAACATTGGATACGGGACATTTCCATTTGACGGAAAGTGTAGCCGATAAGATTTCTTCTTTGCTGCTCTTTACTCCCGAAATTATGCTTCACGTAAGCCGTCCTATTCGTTGGGATAGCGACCACGTTACTATAATGAACGACGACACACTTGATTTAGCAAAAGAAATCGTTCGTTGCAATGCTTTGGGTAAAGTAAATATTGGTCTTGATTACTTCGATGCAAGTATCAACCGTATCGGAGCTTATGTGATAGGTAGCCGTGCTACTCAAAAATGTTTATTGCAGGCTTTCCTCGAACCTATTGCCAAACTTCGCGAATATGAA
>SNRY01000426.1_pt1 | contig 14429 bp, 16 predicted proteins | sample 4693421 | NCBI WGS metagenome assembly SNRY01 (sample SAMN11003215, study PRJNA524138) | termite gut metagenome | isolation source: Bacteroidetes bacterial symbionts from single cell of protist host amplifed... | host: Streblomastix strix ... | reverse complement strand
CGGGCTTCAAAGCCCGTCGGTATGTGAAATAGTAAGGCATTCCCTGTTGGAAAACTATTTTTCAGGTCAAATAACGAAGTGGTGATGTTCCACTACAAGACAATTCAACTTGATTCCGAACTATGGCAAGATTGTAACGTTTGCAACTTGATGATGCTCCCATCCTCGCCAATAAGAAATATATTCAATTCTCCCTCTGGAAACAGGGGTTTACACACTTCATGGCATTTCTTTACTAGCAGTGAATAGAAGCCGATTTCTTCTTCCTTGGGTACGGAGATGGCCGGCAGTACCGGTCGCTTAACAACCAAGACTGTAATATGTAATCTATTGGCAGCTTTGCTTTTTTCATTCAATCCACCGGATTCGCCACTTTCTTTGGTAATGATTGCTTCCGGTTTTAGTGTTCCCAAAAGAAATGTGTCGTCTTCTCCTTGCTGATAATAGATTCGTTTGTCAGATGGAAATTGCTCCTTTGCGGCAATGGAACGGGATTCATCCCTGTTAGGAATCCGAAACCAACAGCTATGATTTTCCCAATAGGGTTTTAATTGGGAGATTGTATTTACTCCGGTAAGAGCAAGTAAACGGTCACTATTGTTTTCCTTTTCTTCCAACCCGCCCGTATGATGTATGCCGTGCGCACTGTTCCCCTTCTGCCCGTCTCCCTTTGTCGAATAGTAATAAGGTTTCGCTGCCTCGTTGCACACCGCAACGGCTTTGCGTCCTTCTGTGGTTCCTCCACATACAGGTATCTCCGTTTTCTTTCTCACCTTTGCCTTGCCGCCCGCATGGAGGGCAAGGTCAAACTTGACGTCGTTGCTTCCGTGGGTGCCGGAGGTGCTTTCGTTGGCAAGGCGTAGGGCATTGTCCGTCCGAAAACGAATATTGACTTTGTTGATGGTCTTGATGGTGCATTCTTTCTCCGTTTCCACTTCGGTGGCGTTGAAAGTCAGGGAGAAGATGCCGAAGCCGTCTATCTTGACTCTGTCCCCTCGCAGGAGGACTTCCTTGATTTCGCGGACGAGGGCACTGGTGGCGTGGATAACGTCTTCCGTGGTCAAGGAACTCTTTTTCTCAATGGCTTCGGCGAGGTTCTTGATGGTGTGGGTTTGGGAGGTTCCCGGTACTTGCTTGAGGTGGTAAACCATTGGGGAAGTAGGGTCTGCGGCGACTTTGCGCCGTAAATAGCGATGTATTTGTACTGCCATAGTTGGTAAAGTTAAAGTTAAAGCTTGGGGGGAGGTGTCTCCTCCCACCCCATAAAGGTACTAAATCTATGGGAAACTTTCCGTATGTTACCTCCTTTTTTTTCATAAGATATATGGCAAATGACTCCTTTGGTATATACCAAAAAGAGCGTTTGGTATATACCAAATTTCAATAATCGCACGTGGAAAATTCAGATATACATCCTCCTGCCTCTTCTTTCGGAAGGAGAGGAATGGAGGCAGAGGGCGCAAGCACGTGGGAGCACGCCCCCAAAATTAAATGATTTCCTTCGGAAGTTCTTCAATCGTATGAACTGAGCATCTCTTGGTCGAACAGGTTGCCTTTGCGGGCAAAGAAGCTGCCCAGGCTGCCGTTTATGGATAAGTCTTCGGGAGTACCTGTTCTAATGCCGCTTTGCCTGTCCATCAACCCTGTTTGAAATTTCTAAAATATTAATCCGTTGTGATGGAAATACTTACATTCTTATTTTTAGACAAATGAATGATTCTGGCAATCCCTCCATAAGGAGAAGGGTTTACCGTTACAGTGGTTTTTATAGATTGAATTCCACGGCGTTCAATCAAAATAATATCTTGCTCTATATCGGATTTAAGGATACAGTTTACGGATTTAGCCGGAATATTCCAATCTAAATTTTCCACCGTTTCGTTCAAAGGATTCCCAAATACAATTATTCCCATTTCACCGTTTCCGGACAAAAAACCTTCTTCCCAATCAGTAAATTTCTGTGGATAAACACGGGATATTCCTTTTTTTACAAAATTAGCCTCTACCGCCAACGTTCTTTCGGCGGTTATCAACAATAAAAGTAGTACATACGAGAGGTACATCAGAATACCATTGGTTTTTTTCATGATTGCTTTATAATATATGATAATAGGTATTGTTTCCTTAAAAGTCGGGAGCTGCATGATTCATTGATAAGGGAGGTATGTCCACACATTTATAATGGACTATTATAAACTTACAAAGTGTCCGTAAAAATAAAAGGCATGATGGCTTTCGTTCTTACGAACACCTTCATACAGGTACTTTTTGCTTATTTATAAATTACGTAAGATCCGAATTTATCTGTCAATGATACCGAATTAACACGAAATTGCGATTCGTTTTTCATAGAGAATACAAATCCGAAGGCGATTTCAGATTCTTCGTCCAAAGTAAAATCAAATTCGTGTGTATTCTTAATTGATTCACCGTTTCCCTGATATTTTCCGAGAATCACTTTTGCCTCATCTGTTGGAATGTAGTCAATATTAGGTAATTCATTTCCTTTGGCGGCAAGAAAATAGGCATTCACTTTATTGACATCTCCCGCACTTCCCACACAATTATACTTAATCGTATAGAATCCGGCAGGTAGGGTGATGGTTCGATAGATTTTCCCATTTTCTATTCCGTTCCCACTATTATATCCCCCACCCCAACATTCGGGATGCAACACCCCTCCGTCTCTGTTAGCCCATCCTTGTTTATTGTACACTATAGCCTCTTGCGTAACTATCCATTCAAGCGGTTTCCCCCATGTACCATCGCCATTCACAAATTCACCCTCAATACCCGGACCGTGATTCTGTACAAAATTCGTACCGGAGGCCGGCCTGACTATTAACTGCGTCTCTTTCTTCAAGCCTGCCTCATTGATGCCGAGCACTGCGAAAGTATCTACCGCATACTCATCCGGCACATAAAAAGTCTGTGTAACGATTTCCGTACCCGAACCACAATCCGGCAAGAACGAATCCTTTTCATCCGCAATTAAGTAGTCAATAAAAATTAATGCCGTATTTGTATCCGCTAGCCTGTAGTACCTTTTTTAGCATTTCTTTGAGTTTTTGGAAGTTAAGGAACGCCTCCAAAGGCAACCACTTGTATTTGATAAATCTCCCAAGTATTTCAATTCCACCCAAGCTCGGGTGAATATGTAGGTAGAAAGTAGATATACAAGTCCAACTCTTTCCATTTCTCTATTCTCCTCTTAAACGCCTCACTTCTATGGATAGGGGCATTGTCCAAAACAAGTATTGTCCTTTTGGTTATGCCTTGTACAAATTCGTCCAAATAGGCAATCAATTCCTTAGATGTCAGGCTGCCTGTAGTGGTATGTGAGTAGAACGTAGAATCACGGTTAATTAAGCCAAAAACACTCAATTTCTGTGATTTCTTACAGGGAAGCAATAAGGGATCATCTTTATGTTGCCAAGCATAGGGGACATTGGGCACTAATCCGAAATGAGATTCATCTCCCAAATACAAGTCGATATAATCCTTCTTATCCAATTCCATAAGAGATTTAATCTAACTTAAAAATCCACCTCCTTTGGGGGTGGTTGTTTAATTTCTTGTTGCTGCTTGTCAAAGCGTTCCTAGTTACGAAACATCTTCAGGGATAATCGGGCGCGTTTCCAGCTATATCCCATGTTCTTTTAAAAAAGCCTGCAAAGTGGACTTACAGACTTTAATGCGGTACTGAGTCTCCAATAGATGCAGCAGTGGATTTAAATTCCTGTTATGTTCTTTTACCAGATCATTTAACACTTCTTTGAGTGGCTCAGGTTTGAGTTTGGCGCCCCTACCCGCAGCAATGCTCGGAAATTGAAACTTCTCTTTTCCTTCTTTAGACTCCCACTTGGTAAAGAAACGCTCCAGAGTGCGACGATGAATACCTCCAACAGCGCAGGTCTCCTGAATGGAATGATTCCTGTTAGCATACAACAAGAGGAAACCTCTTTTACGAACTACTGAATTAACACTGCTCTTATGCTACTTTTTCAATGCAGATTCTTCGCATGCCGTTAAATGGATATAGCTCATAAGGGGATTGATTAGGGCAGAAAGAGACAAACTATTTGAACGTAAATAGATACGGCTATAAATATTCTATCCTACTTAAATGCAACTGAAGTAAGAAAACAATCTCTATTCGGGGCTAGCCCCGAACAGAGAGTAAGAAAAAAGTCTTATTTTAGTTGTGTAAGTATGTGATATAATTTAATTGATAGTATTTATTTTGTATCTTTCTAATTTACAGAATAATACAACAAATAATAATATAAACTAATTTCAATTTAGTACTTAATGAAAAATAAGAAACATTTAACTCCTGAGCAAAGGTATCAAATAGAAGCCTTACTCGCAGCAAAAAAATCTCAAAAAGAGATAGCCTCGATAATAGGGAAAGACCCATCGGTTGTCAGTCGTGAACTGAAGCGTAATAATCATAAGCGTGGTTATTCCGCCCGTATGGCGCAAATGTATGCAGATGAACGCAAAGAACGTTTCCTAGATAATCGTAGATTTACTGAAAGTATCAAGAGAAAAATCATCAGAGAACTTACGGAAGAACAATGGTCTCCCCAGCAGATTGTAGGCAAAGCAAGGAAAGAGGGGCAGCCCATGGTTAGTCATGAGCGTATTTATCAGTTTATCAGGGAAGATAAAGCAAGCGGAGGAGTATTGTATAAGAACCTAAGACATAGGCTTAAACACCGTAAACGAGCGGTAGGAGGTAACAAAGTAGTTATACCCGGTAAAGTTTCCATTGAGCAACGCCCTGAGATTATCAACCAAAAACAACGCTTTGGGGATTGGGAAATCGACCCCATTGTGGGAAAAGAAAATAAGGGAGCCATTCTAACTGTAACGGAAAGAATAACAGGATTCTTATTGATGAGGAAGTTATCCAAAGGGAAAAATGCCCAAGCACTGGCTAAGGAACTATATCTATTACTCTTGCCCTACAAGAAGTTTGTGCATTCCATTACTTCGGACAATGGCACCGAATTTTACGAACACACATGGATCGCGCAAAAATTAAACGCTGACTATTTCTTTGCACATCCGTATTCTTCCTGGGAGAGAGGATTGAATGAATATACCAATAAATTAATCAGACAGTATATTCCTAAAAAAAAGCCGTTTACAAACTATACGGATGAACAAATCTTAGATATTCAGCATAAACTCAATCGAAGACCTAGAAAATTACTTAATTTTGAGGAACCCTTTAGGGTGTTCTACAAAATGATAACTAATAATGTTGCATTTAATACTTGAATCTACGAAATAGGCTATAGTTAATAATAGTGTTGCTATATCAGAAAAAGTATTATCTTTACGGTATAAACACGAACAATCATAACACAAATGGAATACCAAGAAGTACTGATATTAGCCAAGTCATTATCAAAAGAAGAACAACTTCAATTAATAGTAAGTTTGTCCCCAAAAAGGCGAGAAGAAGATACCGGCTCATTAAGAAGCCGTTGCGCAGCCCTGATAAACAAACAGGAACCCTGTCCTTATTGTGGAGGGAAGCGCTATCGTCGCTATGGCAAGGCACACGGGTCACAACGTTTCAAGTGCAATGATTGCAACCGGACATTTACCGAATATACAGGAACTTGGCTGGCTGGCATACATAAGAAATCGCTTGCAGAGCCGTCTATGTCGTTAATGATAGAAGAATATTCATTGGACAAGATAAAGGAAGAATTGCATATCAATAAAAAGACGGCATTTGATTGGCGGCACAAAATACTGGCATCATACGAACAGAACACTGGCGACGAATTCGCAGGGGTGATAGAAAGCGACGAAACGTTTTTCGACCATTCAGAGAAAGGTAATCGTCATTTGAAACGTCCGCCTCGCAAGCGCGGCAGCGACCCTAAAAAGCGCGGAATATCAACGGATAAAGCCGCGGTAATAGTGTCGAAAGACCGTAGTAAGAGTTTGAAAATGACAGTCAGTACAATGGGCAGAATTACCAAATCAGATATAAAGGAAAGTTTTCAGAATCCGTTGCCTGAAGAAAGCATATTGTGTTCGGACGGACATGTAAGCTACAAAGGTTACGGCATAGACAATAATTTGAAACACATAGTCTTGCGAGCCGACTTAAAACAATATGTAAAAAAAGGAGGGTATCATATTCAGCACGTAAACGAGTTGCATAACCGATTAAAAAAGTGGATAGCCGGTTCGTTCTGGGGCGTTTCAACCAAGTATATGCAAAATTATCTCAATTGGTTTTATATGCGTGAGAAATTCAAACACGAGAGTATGACAACAGAAAAAATGGCATTAGCCTCCATTCAGAACGCTCATGCCATAAAACAGTATCGCTGTAATAATTTCTCATATGATGTGCTTATGACAACACAAATGTAAACTATAGCCTAAATTATTTATAGCTACTTGTCATAGAGGTATTTATGATAAAAAGTAAGACTCTCTTATTTATTTGTTGTAACTTTATTGTCATCTCATAGCTGCTTTTGGATACACTGCAAGAGTGGTAATCAAAGTATATAGCTGAGTAAAAGATAAACGATAATCCACCTTTTTGAGGGAAAACGATTTCTTTTTTCTTTCGGATTTCCGCAAAAGAGGAACTATACCCAAAACTTTCCCGATTCAAACCTCCTAACAAATACCCCTGATTAGCAAGTGCAGTGAGACCAAAAGTTGCATTCAACAGGAAATAAATCTAGACTCCAATTCGTTAGTGGTGCTTGAAGACTTGTGCTGCTTGGGGCCTCGTTTTATTCCTATGAAGTTGGTGGTTCGTTTTTTATTTTGTGTATGTCTCCAATTTGTTAATGATTAATTTCGCCCGTTCTTCTTCAAACTCTAGAAAATTATCTTCTATCCACAAATTTTCATTCTCAGGTATTAAATGTAACTTAACAAAAGCTGATTTATCTTTTACGTATTCTGAATAATTAATCCATAGAGCAAAAGGTTTACCGTTCTTTGTCCCACGATTTGTTCCATAATCAATAAGTTGATAGTTCTTTATGCTATTGATTTTACTTCCTTCATAGCCTTTGTCTTCAAGAATTGATTTTGGCATTATGTGGTCAATATCATTCGTTCGTGTAGTTCTTGTTCTATCATACATTAAGAAAAAAACGAAAGGATTATCAAGTTGAGAAAGATTATCGCTCGCATAAGTTGTTGTAAAAGTGTTTAAATGATTTTTATAAACTTGGAAAAGTTCGTTTATTGGGAAATCTTTACTCTTATAATGTTTTATTGTTTCTAAAATTTTTCTTATCCCTGTCTTGTATGGAATCCAACCGGCACCTCTACTTCTGAAAACACCATTGAGCAATGAATGGTATAGCCAACGCTTCATTAATGGAAAATCGACATTACCTGAATCGTAATTATCAAAATAATGTTCTAATTTATTATTATCTATTGGTTTATGGAACAAGTGATATGCAATGAAGAACAATGGAATAAAAGAAAAATTGGTGTTTTTATAATACTCATAAATTTTAGAATATTCTAAATAATCTTTAAGTGCTTTGATTGTAGCCTTAATCCTGTCTTTTTTTTGGATTGCAAAATCAGCGTCAGAGACTTCAATTGAAACCATTTCTTTATAAGGATTGTCTTGCAATAAGAAAATTAATTTTATTAGATTATCTTGTGACAACCCTATATCCTGGTATGTTTCGAGCATTTCTTTCAGGAACCCTTCCATTTCCCAAGAAAAACCTTTCAATATTGACGCTACGAGGTCAAAAGGAGACAATCTTGTTCCACCATCATTAAGTCTTCTGAACAATTCAACTATTCTCTGTCTATTTTCAATTTCGGGCAAACTTTTATTGATTACAACTTTCGAAATACCAAGTGTATCAGAATTTAGAACATTCTCATAAAATGCCAATATATTTTCTTCTATGTAATCTTTCTTAGTATCGTCAATTATGTTATTTTTATCTACAATTTCTTTGACTGTTTGTTTGTACTTTCCTGTATTTTTAAGCTTTTCTAAAAGTCCGCTTACAGGATACCAAAAATGTTCAAGTATAGGTCTTTCATCTTTCGATTTAATGGGGAGTTTTGTGGCATCATTTTCGAACTTAAACTCAAAATCGGAATTAAAATCACTAAAAAGGTCGAAATAAAGAACCTTACCACCAATGCTACCCTTTAACCCTATATAAAATGATTGAAGTCGCTGTTGCCCATCAATTACAAAAAGTTGTTGCTGGGATAATTTATCAACTTGTCTCGAAACAATAAAATTGCCATCTCTTGTAAATGGTCTATAATTGAATAGCGGTTTACTGTCTTTTTCTTCTTCAATGACCATTACGCCACCAAAACTGTCACCCTTCAATAGAGTGTCAAAAAGAAGTTCCATCTTTTCTTCTGTCCAAACCAATGAACGTTGAATTACTGGGAGAACAAATTTTTCGTCTCCAATGTCTGTTACCACATCTGCGATTCTGTAAGTTTTCCAAATTGCCATATTTTTAAAATTTAAAGTTTATATTCACTTTCAATGCACTTATGCTGTCACCATAGAATGTCTTCTGAATGTATCATGTTTTTTTGCAAAGATACTACTTTCAGTCAAATTATGGCACTACCATTTTTCTATATATTATCCATGGGGTCTTTATTATCTTCAAATTCTTTTCCAACTATAGGGTATCTGCACTATCTTGATGCCATAGTGAGTTGACAATTGCAGAATAAAGCTATAGTTCTCATTAGAAGTTAATAAATTCAATAATATTTCTGTAAAAATACACAAAAAAATTCGGAACTATCTATTTTAGTCTTGTAACTAATGCAGTAGTTGTTTAAAGGCGGTATTACATCAATAACCTACCGGTATATCGCATGATCACATAGAGATTTGCTCATATACTCCATAAATATATTTCTGCTTATCAACAAGATTAAAATAGATAATTCCGAAAAAATTTAATATTGCACATAAATATAATGCCTTTTCCCAATAATGAAAACATGCATTCTGAATCTAATGTCTTTGTTTACTTTTTCAGTTGCAGTGATTCAACTTCCCTCTGTAACCTCTTCGCTTCATCTGCATTCCGTCTTGCCCACTCTATCTTCTCGGCTTGTTCCATAACCAACCGCTCGTACCTTTCTACCTGTTTGCGAACTATTTTGATACTATCCCGATTTTCAAACAGTTTTCCAAGTTGGTAAATATTTTCTTCGGTCATCTGTCCTTGCATTTTGACATAGCGATATTTCAGATCGTTGTCCCTGTATTGGCTAATTGCTTGCCTTTGATTGTAAATAACAAACGAAAGTATTAATATAACTATGCACATGCCTATCAATGAAAAGAAAACATGGCTTGAACTAATGTCAATCACATGACGATGTTCAACTTTAGTCGGCTTTTTGACTTCTTCAATCAGGTTCTCAAACCGCTCTGTCATAGTATTTGCGGCTGTCATATCAACCTGTGCCGACTCAACCGGTTTGTTACTATTGTTTTGCTTTATTGATTCCTTTATCTCCTCAAACAGTGTATATACTTTTGAGATGTCCATTTTATCCGTATTCATGTTCGTTTAATCTTAAATGTTTAAATTCTAAATCCTTTTCTCTTTTTCTTCTTTTTCTGCTGCTGTAAGTATTCCGCTTGGTCGGCATCGTAATCCGAATCCGATGGCTGTATATCGAACAAATTGCCTAATACCGAACCTGCGGTTTCAACTATTGACTCTACCACCGATTGACTTTGTGGGGATTGTTGGATATTCATCTCTTGCACTCTTTCGTTCTGCTGTAATTGATAGTCAATCTTGCTGAAACTAAATTGCCTATCAACCTTAGAGCCGTTGAATGGGTAACCGTTCTTCTCAAATTTTACACCCTCAACTTCGTTAGTGCCACTCTTGTACTTGAAATAAGTTGTTATATCGTTCTTTTGTAGAGCGTTTGTTAATTCTTTCCAATTTCTGCATTTGGGGACTGCCAATTGAAGTGCATGATAAATCTCATACTTGGTTTTATCCGGCTCTTTCAACCGATGGACTTTCACATTTTCCTTGCCTGTGGCAAAATACAACCCGTGTCTTTCAGTCAGTTCTTTGCAAATCTTCTCACTGCGATAACGGTCGTTTCTATCCGTAATAGTCTTACCGTTGTTGTCTATTCTGTTAATAATGATATGAATATGCGGATGTTCCTTGTCGTAATGCCTCCCGATAATGTACTGTGTATCCGTTATTCTCATTTTCACCATGTATTCTTTGGCAATCTGTACCATTTTTGCATTTGAGAGTTTTTCTCTGTCCTGTACCGAGAAATCAAGCGAGATATGGCAAACCGGTTTGGAAACTTTCGGATTCATTCCCGCTTGGCTGGTAAAACTACGAATAATAGATTTCCTGCTTTTGAGACGAACTCCTTCAGCAGCCAACAATTCCGTTTGCTTGGCTTTGTCAAGGACGTAGTTTACCACGCCTTTGAAACCTTTCCCTTTAACTATTTTTGCTATCATCTTCCAAGAGATTTATAGTTTCATCAATCTTGTCTGCCAAATGAAGATATTCGCTTCTTGCATTGATGTAGCCTTCAGTGTTTGCTCTCTTTGCAATCTGATTCAAATTGTTTCCCATGCCGGAGAGTTTACGGATACAATCCATTTGTTCAGGCGACAATCTTTGATGAATCCGGCAACCGGTAATCGCTAATCTTGCCAGTTCGGTACTGCTCATTCCAACCGTTTTGGCTTTTGCTTTCAAGTCGTAAAAATCCTGTGTGCAAAGTCTAACAGGAATCCGGTATTTCAATTTTTCTGCGGGACTTAATTGGGGTCGCCCGCCTTTTTTATCTTTCATCATTTCTTACACATTTTGAATTTTGAATGGAGACCAACGGGATAATTTACCTCGCAGAGCAAGGTTATGAGCGCCTCATAACATAAACTTGCTACGTTGAAATCATATTATATCCCGCAGGTCTCTACCACTTCTGTTTACTTCCTCCTGCTTTCTCCTTTCAGTTCAATAAAATTGAACATGGACTTCAACCGGTCTCCGGTCATTCTGCCGTATTGGTTTTCAGAGCTGAGCGTTTCAAGCGTGAAGTTACTCACCCCGTGTGTCCATGCTCCGGTATCGTATCGTTCACACAGGAGTTCAATCATCGGACTTCTTAGATTGCCGAAATCCATGATTTGTTTCGGCTCCCGTCCCAGCTCATCAATGATAAGCGGCAGCTTGGAAAATTCTCTGACCGGCTTTTCTTTTAAGATGCCCAACAACTCCGAAGACTTGATGAATGTCAATAGAGGGCGTTGTATATGCAGGGAGAGGATAACCGTATTATACATTTCCGCTACCGCCTGCATGATGAGCGTTTTCCCCGAACCGTATTTCCCCACCAGCAGGATACCCTTCCATAGATCCCCTGAAAAACTTTCATCCATCTTCAAGTATGAAAAAAGTTGCCTGATAACCGGTTCGTTTTTGTCGTCCACGATGAAGGTGTTCCTTTCCCGCCGTTTCTCCAACAGGATGTTAGCGCTTTCGGTAAGCATCTGCCTGTACTCATCGTAGGGGAAAGGGAAAGGGAACCGCAACTGCCCGTTCTTTTTTCTTTCACCGGAAAAACAGCTTTTTAAGGCTTCCATGCATATATCTAATTTATTCATCGAAGTCGCTCCCTGAGGCAACATATTCTCTTTTTGAAAATCGTTCATCTTTTGAGGTAGGATTTGTATTTGTTTTTATCTTAGTTTTATTATAATAAGGTAATGGTTGGGGATTAGGGTCGAGCTTAGGTCTGGGGGTAGGGTTGGTAATAGGATAGGAATTAGGCATCAAAATCCGATACCTTGTCTTTACCCTACGCCCCTGACCGCCACAGGCGAAATCAATAAGATATGCTTCCTTCAGCTTGTTTCTTGATGCTCGCAAAACATCCGAAGAAATCCCCACATTGGCTGTCATCTTTTCATCTCCATACTCCATCCATTCTACTTTCCAGAACAAACGGTTAGAGAGATGGAGCAGAAAAAAGTATAAGCGGGTTTCATTCCCGTTAAACCCTTTCTGTTCATCCATCCACCAGAAGTTGTTTATCAGTTCAAGATAGTTCATGGCTTACTCTTTCTGTGATTTCCGCTAACAAGATAGGTTGCTGCCTCCTGCTCGATTTGCTCGGCAGTCTTTACAGGGTTCTTCATCAACCACCGGTCTATTTCTTCCTTACTGAAATAGATGGTTTTGCCATGAGGCTTGAAATGGGGTATTCTGTTTGTACAGGTTAGCTTGTACATATAGGTTTTGGAAATACCCGTATAGCGGCAACATTCTTCAAACGTAAATACATCCTTTTGTCCCAGAAGCAGATTCTCTATCTTCTCCAGACGTTTTTCCATTAATTCGTTTGTCATAATAAACCCGATTAAAATGTGAAACAATCAAGGAGGTGTCGCGACGACCTTCCGGGTACAAAGGAACAGTATCCAAACATTGGAAAAAGTAACAACCAATGTATTGGCATCATCTACCAATGTTTTGATATTTACTAGACAAGTATGGTTCATCCGGTAAATGCGTAGTTGATGGAATAGATTCTTAATAACCTGTCAATCAACAATAAAGATAATGAGGAGGGAAATATGTTGTGAAAGGGAAATGACTTCCAAAGCCTTATCAGACTGAAATTATTCTTAAGGTAAGAACATGAAGAAAGTTGTAGCTTGTATATTCTTTAGAAACCTCCTGAAATTCCCTTGTAATACAGCTTTTCAGATAGTCGGCTACACATTCTGCGGATGAGCTGAAAGTATCCGGTTTATAGTATCACGGATGTTATCCTTTACAGACTGTTTTATCTTGGAGGATTCCGCTAGGGCGGTTGATAAATCTTTGGGTGTTAGTGGTTTGTCGTTTTGTTTGGAGATGAAGCATTGGTGTCTTGAAGCAACACTCATCCATGTACTGCATATCAAACGGGATTTTCTTAGTTCATCGAATAAGAACGCTATGTGCCTGTTTACTCTTACTTGCAAGGGTGCTTTATGCGTACAATACAAAATATCTTCCAAGTCTTGTTTTTCCACATTACGGGTAAAGATAGGTATGCTGTTACAGCAATCTACCAGCATATCCAACCCCTTGTCCGTGAATGCGGGTTCAAAGGAGGTAAGGTTACGACCACATTCACGGAGATAGGCTGATTTGAATTGATTGGTTTGTGCTTCCGTTAAGTGTTGTTTCCGGTTTTGCTCTTTTTCTTCTTCCATCTGCTTGCGGTTGGCGTATCCCTCTAGGGTTTTGATTCCACTGTTCCCCTCGTTTACAATCTGTTTTAATTCCTGAAAATTCCCGTTTACCGAATCTTTCATTTCCAGCAGATTGGTAAGAACTTCATCCGGTTTATCTACCCATAGTTCCGGCAGTTGGTACTGCTTGTACAGCCATTCAAATGTGGCATCCATCCGGTTTTGTTCTTTCAGGGAGATATTTCCGTAAGAGAGGCGTTTCTTATATTCCAATCGCATGGAATCCAGATACTCGTTAGCCTGCTCTCTTGTCATTCCATTTACGCGAATCACCGTTTGTATGTAATGCGGCGTGTAACGAATATCTTTGAACAACACAGATAGGAAAGAAAACAGGCTGATGATGGCAATAAAACCATAAATAATACTCATAGCAACCAGCCATAAGTATCCCAACAACCGATTTTTCCGTTTGATGGATGGATACTTCACAATCAAAGAATCCCAGATCTTCCTGTTCGCCTCTTCGTGCGATAACTTGATATAGGCAACCTTTTTCATAAGACCATAACTTCTAAAAATAAAGTCCAAACAAAGTTACAATAAAATCAAAGAAATTGGTAGCGTTTAATTAGTTGTAGCAGTGATTGGCACAGGTATGGCAGTGGTTGTCTATAGCAAGGGATAAAAACAGGAATATTTCCCCTTTTTCAACTTACTATACACACTCAAGTATAGGAAATGATAAAAAAACAAGGCAAAGAAATGATACGCTTTTTGAGGAACGAGAAAGGAAGATTGCCATCCAAACGAAAGTCAGCTTTGTGTTTTATCATGGAATATACCTTTGTATGGCAAAGGAAAAACTGCTTTCGGGTTATTTTTCGTGTGGGTTATTTGGAAAGCTATAAAACGTTCATTATCTTTGTTTTATCAAAGCTTCCAACAATCGGGGTAAGCATACATTTTGTTACTCACTTGTTACCAAATAAGTGAGCAATCTATGATAAAAGTATTATAATCAATTTTTTACGAATTAAAATCAGCTTATTAGGGTTTTTTCTTCACGCTCCGTTGCTCTACGCTAAAAAAACCCCAATAAGCCAAAGGGTTTCCCCCTTTGGAATCCCCCGAAGGGACTTCCTTGAAGAAGTCGGATAATCAAGATCAA
>SNRY01000425.1_pt1 | contig 14433 bp, 15 predicted proteins | sample 4693421 | NCBI WGS metagenome assembly SNRY01 (sample SAMN11003215, study PRJNA524138) | termite gut metagenome | isolation source: Bacteroidetes bacterial symbionts from single cell of protist host amplifed... | host: Streblomastix strix ... | reverse complement strand
CCGGAGGATTACTTTGATAAAGATTCTCTATTTTATGCCGTCAATAGGTGTCTGGCCAATTTAGGAACAAACTTGAATATCAAATATTCTAAATTTAATGAAAAATAATTTATATCACATACTTATGCAAAAATAATCACTGTTAACCTGATTGCCAAAATCTTATAGCAGCATACTTTTTACATCACCACCATCTAACGAACACAATATTGTATCATCCCAAAATGTCTATTAGAAAATACGGGAGTTATATTGGGTTGATTTTGAGTGAAGTACAACCGAGATAAAGTCCTTTCAATACATAGTTAATGTTTTGCAATGTAAAACCTGCTGGTATTTCTACAATCGGCACTTGGATGTTTTCAAAGCAGTAGATTTTAAGAGAAGTATAATATGACACTCTGATTTCCTCAGAGTAAATCATAAAACAGTTGATTTTGAGAAAATTAATTTTTATGAGGTCAGGAACTCTGATATTGCTCTTTCAAATAATATTCCTTGGGAATTACAATGATTTATTCAATCCCAATTTCACCTGTATCCTGTAAAACACATAATAAACCAGAGGAATAACAATCAATGAAAGAAACATTGAGCTGACGAGACCGCCAATCAATACCCAGCCCAGACCGTTTTTCCATTCCGCGGCGGCTCCCTGGGCGATAGCGATAGGGAGCATCCCGACTATCGTGGACAACGTTGTCATCAGGATAGGGCGAAACCGTATCCCTGTGGCTTCCAACAGGGCGTCTTTTACTTCCATGCCTTTCGCTCTCATCTGATTGGCAAAGTCCACCACTAAGATGGCGTTTCGTGCGACAAGACCTATCAGGATAATTATCCCAATCATCGTCAGCATGCCTAACGGTTTCCCCGCCAAACCAAGCGCGAAGAATACTCCGATAATGGACAACGGTATCGAGAGAATAATTACAAATGGGTGCAGATAGCTATTATACAGAATCACCAGAAGTAAATAAACCAGAATAATGGCTATCATCATTACCGTACCCAAGTCGCCGAAACCTTCTTCGTTCTGTTTAATATCTCCGCCATATTCTATTTGTATGGATTTTGGCAGGTTGAGACCGCTAATTACTTTCACGACATCATCTCCGACATCCCCGCTCGGACGACTTACCACCATGCTGCTTACCGTTACCGAACTTGTCCTGTTGTGCCGTTCCAGACGGGAAGGGCTTTCGCTTTCTTCCACAGCAGCTATTTGATTTAATTTGATTTTTTCTCCGGCAGCGTTGAGAATTGTAAAGTTCTCTATATCTGTTTTGCTTTTGCGGTTAAACCTGTCCAAGCGAATGTTGATGTCATATTCACGGTTGTTGTTCCTGAATTTATTATCGATATTTCCTGCGAACGCATAATTTAATGCTTCTCCTACAGCCCATTGAGATACGCCCAGATGCGCCATTTTTTCACGATTGAGCGTAATGGAAATTTCAGGGTTTCCGGCTTCTACCGAAATAACAGGGTCGGAAATGCCGGAAATTTTCCGCAACTCATCTACTATCCGCGAGGATTCCGACAATAGTTCATCCATGTTTGCATCCATAACATAAAACGAGACAGGCGCATCGTCGCCATCACCGCCAATCATACTGACCGGAACGGAAGTGATTTCCGCGCCGACAACCTGTTGTTGCAGCAATAATTTGATTTGACGGGCGAACTCTCTGTCCGTAACATTTCGCTGGCTATAGTCTGCCATATTCACGTGTATCTCTGCCTTATTGGACTGTACGGCGCCATTTTCTTCTACGCCGACCGTTGTAAAAATCGAAGTAATGAGAGGTTGCTGTTTCAATATTTCTTCGGTTTGCAGGACAGTAAGATTGGTTTGCTCTATGGTAGCGTCTTTGGGTAATTTCAAGCGAACAAAAAATTCACCTCTGTCGCCGGCGTCAAACATTGAAATTCCGATAAACCCACCTGCAATTAATGCTAACGATGAAATAAGTAACAACGCGGTTGCACCAAATGTAATGAGCTTATGGCTAAGCGACCAATTCAGCAGGTTTCTCATTTTAAGCCCGAATGCATCTAACAGGTTTTCAAACCATTTAATGAATTTTCCGAAAATATTTTTTGTGTTCAGTACTTCCAATTTTCCGTAGCGCGAAGTTAAAAGCGGAATAACGGTAAGCGATACCAAAAGGCTTATCAGCGCTGTCGAAGCGATAACCAACGAAAATTGTCCTAAAAATGACCCCATCATTCCGCCAAGGAATGTTATCGGTAGAAACACAACTACGAGGACAAGTGTCAGCGTGAGGATTGAAGCACCAATTTCACGAACGGCGTCCAGCGTTGCCTGCATTTTGGTTTTACCCATTTCCAAATGGCGGTAAATGTTCTCTATCACAATAATGGAGTCGTCCACCAAAATTCCGATTACCAGCGATAAAGCCATCAAGGTCATCAGGTTGAGCGATGAGCCGGATAGGTACATCACGGAAAATCCCGATATGAGCGATATGGGTAAGGAAATCATAACAATGAGCGCATTCCTGAAACTGTGCAAACATAAAAATATGGCGATGGCTACAAATAGAATAGCCATAAGTAGGTCTTTTATCACCGAATCGGTGGCTTCTACAGTAAAGTCCGAACCGTCGTAGGCTACTTGAAACGAAAGTCTGGAATCGCGGTATCTTTCTTCCGCACCAGCTATGACTTTACGAATTTCTTTAGAAACTTTTACCGTGTTGGCGTCAAATTGTTTCTGTAAGGATACGCCGATAGAATTTAGCCCGTTATAACGTGTAATTGACTCGACATCCTTTTCTCCGTCATACACACTTGCCACATCCGAAACTTTGACAATCGAACCGTTCGGCAGCGTTTTAAGAATAATATTTTTAATGTCGGTAACGGAACGGAATTTCCCCGACAGTCGGATAAGCGTCTGTTTTTCGCCGTCTTTAATTTTTCCGGCAGGGAAATCGGCATTGGAAGAAGCTAACATTGAGGAGATTTCAGCGATGGTAAGTCCATAAACCGCCAGCCTGTGTTCGTCTATGTCCACTTGTATTTCACGCTCCCTTCCGCCAATCATATTGACACGGGCTACTCCCGGAATCTGTTCAAACAAGGGTGTTATCTCGTTTTTTACAATATCGTAGAATTTGGCTCCATCCAGATTACCTGTTACGGACAAGGTCATGATGGGCGAATTGTTGATGTCGAATACATCCACCGACGGGTCCATTACGGTTACAGGCAGTTCGCTGCGGATAGCCGAAACTTTGCGTTGTGCATTTTGTGCAGCGCGATGAACATCCGTTCCTTCTTTGAGCGTTACAATAACATAAGAGAAACCTTCCATAGACGTTGTGTTTATTTCGTCTATGTTTTCGAGTGAAGCCACAGCATCTTCAATTTTTTTGGAAACAGAACTTTCCACTTCTTCCGGAGCTGCTCCGGGATAAATGGTTGCGACTGTAATAATCGGCATTTCAATGCTCGCAAAAAGTTCCTGATTTAACTTTCCGAAGGATAACAAACCCGCGCCGACAAGTACGATAAATGTTACTACAATTATCGTCGGTCTTTTTATGATTAAATTCAACAAATTCATAGTTTGTAATTTATTGGTTAATTATTTCTATATCCCTTCCGTCAACCAAATTGATTTGCCCGGAAGTTACCACCCTGTCATTCGGATTCAGACCGGCTGTGACCGTAACATAATTGTCGTATATTTTCCCGATGGTAATCTTTTGTTTATGGGCTTTATTCTCTTTCACAACATATACCTCCGAATTTTTCAGACTTTCTATAATCGCTTTCCTGTCTATGGCTAATTCTTTCGTGGTTGAAGTATTTCCGGTAAGCAATTTGGCTGAAACGTACATGCCCGGTTTCAACATGCCTGCATTTTTATCATTCACAGCAATTTCGACCTGATAACTTAATAGGTTGTTTCCCTTGGAAGCAATCACATCTACAATCCCACTGAATGTATAATCGGGAAGTACATCTGTCGTCAAGCTTACTTTATCGCCTTTTTTTGTCCTGTAAACCTCATTTTCGGTAATATTTACCACCGCTTTCAGGTGGGACGGGTCAACGAAACCGGCAACCTGACTGCCCGGACTTAACAGCGTACCTTCCTCAAAATAATCGGTTTCCAATATTCCGTTCACGGGAGAGGTCAAAATGGTGTTTGCCAATTGATCTTTTAATTCGGCAACGTTTCGTTGTGATTCCCTGTATGCAATCAGGACAGATTCATATTCCCGTTGCGTTACGGCTCCGGCATCTGCCAACTTCTTGTATCGCTCCACATCAACGGCGGCATTTGCCAAGTTCATTTCCGCCAATCCGAGTGTTTCCTTAATCACACCGTTTTCAACTTGCGCAATTGGAGTTCCTTTACTAACCTTGTCACCGGTTTTTTTGTACTTCTTGAGTACTATCCCTTGAACTTTTGAATAGAGTGTAACTTCATTACCGGCACTAATCCGTCCGTCCACGTAAATATCACTTGATAAATCAAGGTATTTGACTTTATCCACCCTTACCGGAACGGTAGGGTTAATTAAAAGTGAACGTTGCGCCACTTCGTCTATTTCTTGCTTGTTGGCGACGAGTTTCCAAACCACCAATGCGATTACTGCTATTACAATCAGTATGTTCCAAATTTTTTTCGTATTCATATTATTTGCTTATTTTTTTAAATTTAATAATGTGTATTTGCTTTTCTCTATTAATGTGTCTATTGTTCCTTCGGATTTCATCAAATCCAACAATGATTTTTGATAATTTACCAATTCGTAGGTATAAGCCGTTTGCGCTTCCCGAAATGATTTTTCCGTATCAAGCAAATCGGTTATACTGTATAATCCCTCGTTGTAGAGCATAATCCCTTGTTGATAGGTATTTTCCGCCACTTCCAAATTTTCCTTTTGGGTGTTCACTGCGTTATAACCGATGTGAAGTTGCGCGAGGGCATTTTGCCTGTTGCTTAAAATAGTCTGTTGTGTTTGCTTTATATCTTCCTCCGTTTTTTTCAATCGGAATTGTGCTTGTCGGATTTTGTAGTGCTTTTGCGTGCCGTCAAAGATTGGCACAGACAGATTGACGCCAATGTACGTTCCGTTTGACCACAAAGCGCTTTTTCCGAAATTGAGTTTATCCGATTGAAAATTATATCCGGTTGAGGCTACAAAAGACAATGACGGTAAATAAGCGTTCTTTATTTGGGTTATTTCCAATCTGTTGCTCTCTTTCTGCTTGTCTAAAATCCGCAACTCAATCTTATCATTCCATTCGGTATCCGTATGATTTGTGTTATTTGGATAGGGGAAAGATAATTCCGAATCGTTGCTTAATCTGAAATCATCCGACAAGGGCATACCCATCAACACTTTCAGGTAGTTCATCTGCTGATTGACAGTAGCAGACGTTTTTTGTATATCCACTTTCATGTTACTTATATTGACTTTCATACGGTTAAGGTCAATTTCACGAGTGATGTGTTGAGCTACCTGCAATTCTGTTTTACGATAGATAGAGTCCATAATGGAGAGTGTCGTGATACTGCTTTCCAACAAATTTTGCGAGTAGATTATATCGTAAAAAGCATTGCCGATATTGTAAATCAACTCTTCCCGTGTCATTGCCTCTTTCAGTCTCACGAGTTCTTTCGCATTTTTACTCATTTTTATTCCGGTAAAAAGGCTTGCATCAAACAATACCTGTTCCAAGTCAATTCCGGCAGAAGCACCGTTCTTTGTTCCGAGCGCCATACTGAAAGATTCGCCCGGATTGGGGAAGTCCTGCACCACCGTAACCGGCAATTTGATATTATGCGTCAGATTTGCCGAAGCGGACACTTGCGGCAGCAAAACGCCTTTCGTTTCTTTTAACAGGGCATTCGATTCTTCCGCATCAAAACCCGCTTTCCGTGCTTCATAACTATGCTGAAACGCATAGTTCAAGCAATCGGTTAATTTGAATGTTAGCTTTTGATTCTCTTGTGCCGCACCGTCCACGTAAATGCTGCATAGGAGGCTAACAGAGAAAAGCATGGATTTAAAAACTTTGTTTGTCATCTTTTATTTATTTGATAAATTTATTACTCCTATTTAGATACCTGCCGATTGGTATGTTATAATGCAAAGAAAAATTACTGCTTTTTTACTATTTCAAGCGCATTGAACTTGCAGGCACTCAAACAATCGCCGCAGGCAGTACACTGATTAGGGTTTTTCACAAAAACGTGCGCACCCTTTTCATCGCTTACTTTTTCCAATACACGATAACGGCACTTTTTCAGACACCGTTGGCAACCTGTGCAGTTGTCTTCAACAACGTGGATTACCTTGTTTTTCCCTTGTTTTTGACGGTAAATTCCGCCAATCGCCCAAAGCGCAACTATCGTCCCTCCAATATACCATACTATATTCATACTCTTTATTTATAATTATACTTTGTTATTTTTTTCTGTGCCAAACAAATCATTTCTGTCAAACAAATTTCTTCGACGTTCTTTCCATTTATTGATGAATTCTTTGCGTTCTTCGGATGTCATTTTTTGCCATCTTTCGCGGATAGGATTTTTCCCAAATCCTCCTTCGTTGTTTCTGTTTAATCCTGCCGCCATTATGGTTTTGCCTCTAAATACACCGCCAAACAAGATATGAGCAAAGATGTAGATACCTCCTGCCTGCCAAAAATTGATAGATGCCAGTCCAAAAATATGTGTGAAAAGTACATTCCACAACAGCATCACAATTGCGCTTAATCCGGCTATCGCTGCCAACCCGAAAAGCGCCATAATAAAATCTTTTGCTTTCATTCCAATTAATTTTTATGTTTTTAATTAAAAAAATATTTTCAGAGATTACTCTCTATTGGTAAAGACAGATTACAATCTAAAATATTTTACGAATAGGCAAAAAAATCAAAATATTTTTTATAAAAATTCTTTTATCGCTGAAAATCAATACTTAACGTGCGTAATAAAAACGCCTACCGTATAGTATGTATTCGTATAAAAAATAGAAATCCCATTGATACTATTTTTTATTTGCCTGATTTTTTTTACAACCACTGATGATAATCCTACATTGTGAATTTCGCTCCAACAAAGAACATTCGGGGTAGCGATGGACCATATACGTAGGCTGCATCCTTATCCTGTCCGTAATCAAGGTCGCGCTGGTAACTGTCAAACATATTCTTTACGCCACCGTTGACCTCGAAATTAGCGGCTTTTGAAAGATGAATGTTGTATGACAATTTTATCCCGCAATCAAAGAAATCAGGGGTTTTACGCTCCATATCTTCATCGTTATAAGTGTGCTGTACCAACATCGAACCGGTATAATTACCAAAAACTGATGCCTTAAAATCATGACCAATATTTACAGTGGTAGTGATATAGCCGTAGTTATCCGGGGCGCGAAATAGCGTACGTTGGGGAGATAGTTGTTCCGACCAACGCTCCGGTTTTTTATAACAACTTTGCTGATAGGTGTAGCCCATCTGTATATCAAAAATGCCGGGGATACCCAATTTTACCTCAAGGTTTAGCCCTGCCACCATCGCTCCCGAACCGTTGCGACGTGTGTAGATAAGGTTGCCTGTGGCATCATTACCTGTTTTTTCGAGCGTGAACACATCATTCAGCACGGTGTAAAAACCCTCCGCGAGTAAGTTGGTTTGCAGTCGCCCAAAATTGTGGTATATATCTGTCGAAGCGCTCACGCTGTGTGAATGTTCCGGTTTCAGATTGGCATCAAGCTCAATGAGCGACAGTTCACCATTTACGGCTGCAATATGCAGGTCTTCATTATACGCTTGCGGCGCACGGTATCCGCTCGAATAGCTCGCACGGAATCCCAGCTTGTCCGACGGACTGTAGCGCAACGTTGCTCGCGGACTAAAGACAGCATTGCGTATCAAGTTGTGTTTGTCGAGCCGTGCACCGACCAAAATGCCCCATTGCTCTGTTTTCCATTCATTTTGCACAAAACTCCCCAAAATATTTGTCGTCTGTTTGAGCATTCTGTCCAAACTAATATATGTGTCGTGTAAATCGTTATAATTATACTCCAACCCGACAGTAAATTCCGACGGCATAAAAATACACCGGTCAAACAAGTAGGTGTATTGTGTGCCTGTAACCAACGTTTTGTCGGTGGTATTACCGTAGTTATCGGTATGTGCTGTTGCGGCGAAATAGCTGTTACGCGCGATGCTTTGAGCAGAAGTGTAAACACTCAACTTGTGTTTGAATCCGGGTGTAAACCAATCGTAATGCAATCCGCCTCCGTTGATATTGTGATTGAGATATTCGGCAATATCTGCTTCGTGTGGCGGGTTGTCGAAATTGTTACCTCCACGGCGATACTCATGAATGCGATGATATTCAGCCGTCAGGCGGGAGTAATTACTCGTTTTGTAGTATCCTCTGAATCCGACTGTTTCGGAGTTTAGTTTGGGAATGTCGGAGAAACCGTCTCCGTTGCGGTCGTATGGCTCACGGTCTTTTACCATACCGAAAATGTAAACTCCCGCTTTTTGGTCATCTGATACAAATGACCCATTCAGCGAGGTATTTGTATCGGTTTTTCCGTTGTCGAAAAAGTTTGTTGTATTTGTGAGCGAAATAGAGTTACGTAGCGGCTCTTTGGTGATGATATTTACCACGCCGCCTATTGCGCTCGACCCGAACAGTGCAGAACCTCCGCCCCGTACCACTTCCACGCGCTCTATCATCGACACCGGCAACTGCTCCAGTCCATACATTCCTGCCAATGAACTGAATATCGGTCGGCTGTCAAGTAACATCTGCGAATATTGACCTTCAAGTCCGTTGATACGCAATTGTGTAGTGCCGCAGTTTCCACAGTTATTCTCCACACGCAGTCCGGGCTGAAAATTCATTGTTTCAGCCAAATTGCACGAAGCGGTAGCCTCAAACAGTTTTAGCGAAGCAACGTTGACGATAATTGCCGCTCCCTGTTTTTTGGTTTCGTTGCGGGTAGCGGAAACTACCACTTCATCCATACCAACCACCATTTCCTCCATGTCGAAATTGACTTCAAGAACTGTATTCGGCACTATTTCAATTGTTTTCTCAATGGTTTTATACCCTATGGATGATGCACTGATGGCAAATGTTCCAATCGGCATATTTTTCAGGAAATAGTGTCCTGTTGCATCGGTTAATATACCGATGGTAGTACCCTTGACAGCAATCGTTATGTAGGGTAAATGCTCTTTCGTTTGTGAATCAACAACGTGTCCGGTAATATTTGCATCGTGTCCGGATTTTGGGCTGTTGGTTTGTGCGTACAGCAACGCAGAGTTGATAAGAAATGCTGCACTAAGCAGACTTGTGAAAATTACTTTTTTTATTTTCATTCTAATTTTACTTTTTTATTTTTATATAAAAATGCCTACCATATAGTATGCTTTTATCAAAAAAAACACGGAACCTCATTGATGTTATTTTTTATTTGCCAACAAGCGGTATAAATTATCCCAATCCCGTTTTAATTCCTGCAACGTTACTATCTCGTTTTTTTTCGTAAATGTACTGTTATACATAATTCCGTCGCTTAAATTTAAAAACAGCATGGCTATATCTTCATCAGGAAGAGTGGATTTGATTTCTTTGTTTCGTTTAGCTATTCCAATGATTTCCGACCATGCCCAACGCTCTTTTTTTCTTTGACCCGAATGAATATCAAGAAAATCAGAAATCCGATTAGCCGCTTCCGACATAAAGATAAAGAAATTTGTACCTTCCATATCCATATCATCCATATCGAAATTTTGCAATTTATCCAGATAAGCGAGATAAAAATCTTTCAGGGATGTTCGGGGAAAGCCTTTATAGTCCGCAATCATCACGTGATTGTAAAAATACTTGACCGCCTCTTCAAATACTTGTTCTTTACTGGTATAGTAATGATAGAAAGCCCCTTTGGTCAAATCGACTTCATTCACTATATCTCTCAAAGACACCTCCTTATAACTGCTCCGAAGAAACATTTTTAGAGCTGTCTGCAATATCTGACTTTTTGTATCTGTTGTCATAATACCTATCGTTTGGAACGCAAAGGTACTATATTCTTAAATATACAGGCTTCTTAATTAAAAACATATTCTTATTTCTATATTCTCTTTAATATTCAACAATTTAATGCGGCAAGCACAAAATGGTTGCAGAAGAATTACATAAATTTTTCAGGACAAGATTAAAATAAATTTTACCGGCTACTCGAAAAGAAAGGGTTATTCCAAAATATGAACAAGCTGACAATCTTATCCGTTTTTTTGCCTGACATTTCCCCTGAAATAGGAAAATGCAATTCCTACGCTGCAAATTATTGCAAATACGCCGAAAGAAATGGAGATCGTTTTTACAAACACATCATTTGGAATATCGGCAACTTGCGACGAAGCAAAAAATATTGAAAACAGGAGTGTGGCAATAGTCATACTTACCATCTGACCCAAAACCCGCATGGTTTCTGTAATGCTTGATGCAAGTCCATATATATTTTTTTCAACAGAACTCATAATAGTATTCATGTTCGGCGACGAAAACATCGCAAAACCAAGACCAACCATTACCAATACTGCAAGTATCGTATGGATAGGGGTGGTTTCCGATAAAAACGCAAACGAGACAAGTCCAAGCGTACACAACGTCATTCCGGAAGTAGCCAAGAATCGCGGCTCGATTTTGTCGGACAATCGTCCCATGAGGGGCGAAAATAGCGCCATCACAAGCGGTTGTACCAAAAGGACAAATCCAGCTTCGCGTGGGGATAGAAGTTTGATTTTTTGTAGATAAAGACTTAATAAAAAGACTATTGCAAACGTTGCACTGTAATTTATCAATGCCGAGAGGGTTGAAAAGGTGAAAAGTTTGTTTTTGGTAAACAGCTTAACGTTCAACACCGGAAAGGACGACTTGTTTTCGATACGGAAAAAAAGCGCCATCAACGCAATACCTAATACTATTGACAGCCACCCGAATACGCGGGGAATAGTGGATGAGCCATAAATCAACGCAAGAAGCGATAAACCGTAAACGCATGTTCCTTTGAATTTTAAGGGGATAAGGTTTTCGGCATGTTTGCCCTTTCCAAGAAACATAAATGCGGCAATGGTGACAGCTATTCCCAAAACGGCTCCCATATAAAAGATAGAACGCCAACCCAACAATTCGGTCAATATGCCACCCAGAAAGGGTCCCAAAGCCAAGCCTGTGTAGATAAATGAGATAGAAATGCCAAGCACTCTTCCACGTTGATTTGGGGGAAATATGGACATAAGTATTGCATTTCCTACGCTCATCGGCAAGGCGATTCCCATGCCTTGAATAAACCGAGAAACAATTAAAAACCAACCGTATGGCGCTAATGCGCAAAGCACTGTTCCTACTGAAAATACGGCAATTCCATATTTAAACACCTTTTGTTTGTCGTGCATATCAGCCCATCTACCCACGGGGAGCATCAGCAGAGCTGTTGCGAGCAAATAAGCGGTTATTATCCAACTCAGTGTTACGGCATTTAGCTCAAATTGTTTGCCTATCACCGACAAGGCAATGTTGATGGACGAAACAAGAAAAGTGCCTAAAAACAAGGCTGTTGAGATAATAAAGAGAGATGCTTTTTGTGATTTATTCCAAGCCATTTTTTATTAATTTGATTGCGAAGGTCAGGAAAAATTTAGCAAGTTGTGACCTTATATTGTGTTAAAAATACTTGCCTGATTTGGAACTTTGTCTCTCGTAGGAACGTTAGTATCCGCTAAGACATAAGCATTAATTTTTACATTTTTTGTGGTTGTCCAAGCCAACCACTACCAAACAAACGCCAATCTCTACCAGCCTTTTGAAAATCAATACAAATCCTATTCTTTTTATATTCCTTTGTCCGGCGAAATGAATAAAGGATAAAAATACAATGCAAAAAATAAAAGGAATATGGAATTAAAAATGATTGAAGGTCGAAGTTTCGACAGGTTAAAACAGTGTGTGACGGATTTATTGGAAAGAAGTAATAAACTTAATCCTTCCCAAACGCAAAGGGAATGGTTGGACAATCAGGATATCTGCTGCTTATTGGGAATATCTCTTCGGACACTCCAAAACTACCGGGATAAGGGATTGATTCCTTATTCCCAAACAGGACATAAATGCTATTACAAGGCAAAGGACATTGAGCGGTTTCTTGAGGAAAACAGGCATATAAACCCTCTAAAATAAACGACGTATGAATTTGAATGATATTTTGGATAGCCATTCCCCCGAAATGAGGGAATTATACCAAACCATAGAAAAAGTTCGTTCCATCATCGACAATCATGTTGAAAAGAACAAGCCTTCATTACTGGGTGAGCAATTCCTTGATAATAACGAAGTCTGTGAAATGCTCCACCTATCCTCCCGCACACTTCAGGATTATCGGGATAAAGGGATGATTGCATTTTATAAACTGGAAGGTAAAATCCTGTACAAGATGTCTGATATTCAACAAATGTTGGAGAAAAACTACTTTGACGCATGGAAACAGAAAAAATAACCGGAAAAGGATCACTTGATATAGCGTGTTCTTTCCCGGTTATTCGTGTTGGACTTTTTAGTTCAGGGAATAATTCTGTGTTGTATTTAACAGAGAAAAATCAATCCTCTTTGGTCTCATAAGCTGTTCCATAAACCATTTTCTTAAAAGCGTAGCATTGGGAGAATCCAAATGAAAAGCCATTGCAACCACAACGTCCAAATTAACTTCCGTTATATCATAGTTTATCCGGTTACCCTTCACATACCGTTGACATTTACATACATCTTCCACCCTGAATATTTTCGCCTTGAAAATGGCATCAATAGCCACATTTGTCGCCTGCATATAAACGCCGAATAATTCGCATAACTCATTCCTGTTCATCCAAATGGTATTGTTGATCGGTTGGAATACAACCACTTGTTTGTTATTCCGGTCTGTAGTGATGGAAAGTCTTCCTTTTTCTGTTGTTTTCATATCGCTTGCTTTATTACGTTGTTAATCTCCTCTACCAGAGAAAACTGTATTTGTTTTCAATCCGTTCCTCCAATAAGCTCATGTCTTCGTCTATTTTTTGATTGGTCGCTTCCGCATAAATCTGTGTTGTACTGATATTCCGATGCCCCATCATCCGGCTGAGTGTCTCTATGGAAATTCCGTTGGACAAACAGATTAAGGTTGCCCACGTATGCCTTGCCATGTGAAAACTGATGGGTTTATCGAGTTTGCATTCCCTTTTTACAAGATTCAGCGTTCACCGGGCAACAGAATATCCAGGCAGGTCAAAAACTTTTCCATCCTTACACGTTCCCCTGTATTTTTCAAGGATTCGCAGCGGTATGTCTAAAAGGGGAATGTGAGCTTCCGTTCCTGTTTTAGCCCGTTTCTGATGTATCCATGTATTTCCATCCCTGTCTGTGACAATATTTTCCTGTTTCAGGTTATACAGGTCAACATAAGCCAATCCCGTAAAGCTTGCAAAAACAAACAGATTACGTATAAAGTTCATGTTCTTTTTTTGTAGGGATGTACCCATAATCTTATCCAACTCTTCCTTTGAAAGCCAACGCCGGATAACGGGCGATGAATCAGGAACATAATCCGGGAACGGATGACGTGAAATAATCCCTTTATGGACGGCCCGCTGGAGAAGCCGTTTTATGAATTTAACCTGCGTATAGACCGTTTTAGCGGCAAGTCCCCTGTTTGTCTTCATATAGAAAACATAATCTTCGATAAATGAGTAATCTAATTCATTAAATGCGATGTCCCCCGGTTCGTATTTATCATGCACAAAGCGTTTGAGGCTTTCATACGCAACGGTATATGCCCTGTAGGTTGATGCGGTATGAGTGATACCTATACTTTGATGAATTTCTTCATTCTGAGCTAGAAACTCTTTAAGGAGCATCGCTTCATCCCGTCCAATTTCCTGAATGGCATTTTTCAGACTTTCGGCTGTAACATAACCGTTTCTTTCTATTTGACGATTGTAATGCTGGTCAATATCCTCCCTGTATTGTTCCAATCTCCGGTTTATTTCTTTACCCACCTTATTTCTTCCGTTGGAACAACCATCGCTCGCAGACCACAGCCCCGGCTCTATCTCTTCCCCTGTACTGAATTGTGCCACTTTCCCGTCAACCGTAATCCGGCCGAAAACCGGACATTTACCGTTTTTCTTGATTTTACTCTTATTGATATAGAATAAGACAGTGAATGTGCTTCGCATAACTGTTTAGTATTAAAAAAGAGGCTGTCCAAAAAGTGGGCAGCCTCTTGTTTTTATTTGTTAAGCTGCTACGTTGTAAATTAGCGAAGGTTTGTTTTTATTAATCTTCTCTTGCCCATAGATTCGATATAGCAGGCTCAAAAGTAA
>SNRY01000424.1_pt1 | contig 14483 bp, 11 predicted proteins | sample 4693421 | NCBI WGS metagenome assembly SNRY01 (sample SAMN11003215, study PRJNA524138) | termite gut metagenome | isolation source: Bacteroidetes bacterial symbionts from single cell of protist host amplifed... | host: Streblomastix strix ... | reverse complement strand
TGGCTAATGGCATCAATATCAACGATATGCTTAAATTGAAGTATTCAAATATTGTAAACAATGAGATTTGTTTTTATCGTTCAAAGACCATAAATACGACCAAAGAGAAAAAAGAGATATGTGCAATCATTACACCTGAAATGCAGGCTATAATTAATAAATGGGGAAACAAAGAGAGATCTTCCGACAACTCCATATTTCCTTACTTGATAGGAAATGAGACTCCTATTCATCAAAAAGCAGTAATCCTCCGGTCGTCAAGTATTGAAGATACCGTTATTCCGTTATTTGAATAGTTGAACATAATCCTATTTTTTAGTTGTGTGTGCAAATTAATTTGCACACAATTTGCACACAAATATAGAGATTATATATGAAATTAAGAAATTAGATGCGAGGAGAATTTATATTTTCTTTCTAATTATCAGCATATTACATTTGAAAGAAAAGATAAAGAAAATGAAGAAAAGATGAGATTTATTGCTTTGGGAGCAGGGGGTCGTGGGTTCGAATCCCGCTACCCCGACGGTTGAAAATCAAGCACTTACAGAGTAATTCGTAGGTGCTTTTTTCTTTGAAGTACATGTAATTTGCATGCAACTCCGTTAATTTGGATTAATTCTATTGCTTTTAGACTCGTTTGATAAATATGCAGATGGTCGGTGTCGTGATGCCGAACTATGATGTATTGGGTATTCTCGTATCCCATTTTTTGCATGTATTCCAAAGCTATACCTGCCATAACTTTATCCGTTAGCCTCTCTTTGTCCTGCATGGAAAAGTCCAGAGAGATGTGAGCAACCGGCTTAACTATTTTCGGATTCATCTGATTTTGGGTGATGAAGCTGTGAGTAATGGAATCCTTGTCTTTCAAGCGTACCCCTTCGGCATAAAGCAATTGTGCCTGGTTCTTATCCAAAACATAATTCACTACTCCCCTGAAACCTCCCTCTGTATCATCTTAGTAACCATCTTCAATCCGTTTGATGATGTCATCCAATCCTTTCATCGTATCCATCCAATTCCGATAGGCTTCTCCGTATCCCGCAGCATTAGCTTTACGTGCAATTTGATTTACATTGTTTGCCATGCCGGAAAGCTGTCGTATTTACCCCATCAGTTCGGATGGCAACCACTCCTTTACCGTACTCGACTGAATACAGTTACGGATGTATTCGCTTCGAGTAATACCCGCTAAACGTGCTTTGGATTTGAGCGAATAGTATTCTTCCGTTGCCATTTTCAGGGTTACTTTATATCCTTTTTTTCGGCAGCTTCCTTTCTAGGTCTGCCGTTTTTATTCTTGTTTTTTATCGTGTTCATATCCTTATTATGGTTACTGTTATGAAATGAGACTGGCGGGATGTTTGCCTCGCAGAGCAAGGTTTTGGTATGACCAAAACACAAACTTGCTCCCTCAAGAAAAATAAAAGCAACTCCCGCTTTCTTATCGCTTACCGTTCTTTATACTCTGTGTATCTAGTTGACCTGTTATACACAGTAGAGCAGGTTGAGTATATCAACTGAGTTGCCTTTCGCCCTGCTTCGTCATTATCCAAATAGGTATAAATATCCTTGTATGATTTAATAAAGCTGATAGCTTGGGATACGTTCGATACTAAGTTTAGTATAACAACATCGTGTTTGCTTTGCTTCAGGTTTTGCAGTGTGAGATACGACAGAAAATCCCAAAAGCCTTCAAAGACTAAACAGGTATCCATATTGTTCTGAACAGTTGTAACCTCTTTGGGAGAAATACATCCCTTGAAACCCGACGGATTACTTAATTCATATCCACCTTTGTCGTTCCTGAAGCCTACCCAAAAATAGTTTCTGCCATTTATCCGGTAATGGATTTCTCTGTAGTATCGGTTTGCTAACTCCAAATCAATCTTCCGTTCCCTGACAAAGTCTATCAATGCCGAATGAGTAATCGGGAGAATTTTCAGGATAGTCGTTGCCTGTTCCTGTTGTCTGCCTTGATGATTCCCGTGAAAGGAAAAAGAATTAAAGCCTATGCCTGATATTTCTTTTCCAACTTGCCGACTGCCTCATGGAAAGAACAATGCTCCATGTGCATTACAAGGTCTATCAATACGCCTCCCTCATTGTTGCCAAAATCCTTCCAGAGGTTTTTAGTATAATCCACTTTGAAACTTGCATCATGCTCTTCTCTGAGTGGGGAATGATACATCCCGTAATAGCCATAGGTCTTTATAAGATGAATATTCATCTCCGCCAAGTAATTCTTTATCAAAATAGTATTTAATATATTCATAATCAATCTGTTTTTGTTTGTTGTATTTTTTCTTTCACCGGATATTATTTCAGGAAAGAAGTATCTTAAATTCTGTAATATTGTAAGAAAATATACTTTTCTTGCTGTTACTCAGATATTTATCTTCCTTACATTTTTCTTACGAAAAGATTAGTTTGTAAGAATTCTTATCGTTTGTTAGTCTGTAAGAACTTTGTAAGAGTATTGTAATATATTTATAATAGTAATAATCAATATATTAGAAGAAATATCTAACATTCTAACATAATTTCTTTCACTTTTTATTTCTATGAACCAACTAAACCTCCAAAGGAACATCTTTAAAAGCAGGAAATTTCTTTATTATAACTGTATTATTCATAAAAAAGCGGGAATTTTATCCATTATAATGCTATTCTTGTGGAATTTTATCCATCATAAACTCATATTTCATCTAATTTTAAGTCAGGAATAGAGCGTTCGATTATTTGCAACTTCCCCTCCGAAGGCTCTTTGTAGGCATTTGTTTCCTTGAAATAGCTATTGAGTTCGTCAAAATTTTCTCCGAAAATATTATTTGAGAAATATTGAAGTTTATCCATGACACGAATATAGGTATCGGGGTCTTTCCTGTTGGTTAGTTTCTTCAATGACATGATGTAATCTTCGCGATACACAGTTGGAACAATAATTCTCGACAGTCCGCTTTTAAACAATTCGGCGTTGCCCATAATCCTTGATATTCTTCCGTTTCCATCAGTAAATGGATGGACTTCCGAAATCATAAACATCATGAAAATCGCTTTTGCCATGGGGTCAGTCAATGCCGCATAATATTTGAAACCTTGCCTTAACGTCCCTTCAATTAATGTATAATCAACAAATTCGGTATTTCCTGCTCTGTTGTTTTTACTTTTAAAATCTCCGGCATTAACCTCTTCTGCCCTTCCTGACATCATTGTTAGGTGTCGTTTTTTCAGGATTTGAATCAATTCATCGATAGTATAAGGCGTAATGCCCATTTCATAACTGTTTGACACAATATGAAATGTGCCTAAAATATCATGAGAATCTTTTATCCTCTTGGGAATTACAATTCCGGTATCTACAATTTTCTTGGCATCTTCAATGGTAAATTCCGTGCCCTCAATGTAGTTTGAAAAATAAGCTTCAAAAAAAGAAAACAGTCGGAACGAATCCTCGGAATTGTTTTTATCTGTTCTTTCCGGGAAATAATAATCTTTTAACTTATCATAAAGGATTTCAAACACCTCAACCCGTTTTGCATCAAATGGCATTCCGATTGCTCTCGCTCTGGCGGAAGTTGAACTCAAAACTTCGGAGTTATGCGTACTCAATAATGCGGAGATAATAGCACTCAATTTGTTAAACTCATTATCATAACTCAACTGCTTGGCAATCTCTCTGACTTTGTCCCTAAACATATTGACACCTTCCTCGCCTTCCCTAATGATGATTTTTTCTAATTTATCTTCAATATACTCAATGGGAAAGTTTTTTGACTCGCCTCCTTTTTTCCTTGAGACCTGCATATTTTCCAATATCCACCGCCATTCCGATGATGCATAAATTCCGCCTAGATTCACATCCGATTCCAAAGCGGGCTTTCCTTTCATAACATTTAGCGTAATCCCTTTCAAATCTGTTATCTTCTTTGTATAGTTACTCGTTATGAAAAAGTTCCCTGTTTCCGTAGGGCGTAGTTCGGAAGCACTTCTATGACTGATGACAGCATTAGGGAAACGCCATTTTAGAATTTCAAAAAAATTGCGTTTGAAAATATACCCTTCCGAATCCCGTAAATTAGTCGTGTAAATTCGCGGAGCAATTTTCTTTATTTTCCCTTCTTTTTCAGCCTTGTTAATCTGATTCGATAAGCTTTTGTCAGAGGAAGAAAAAATAATTTCTTTACTTAAATCTACCCTATCATTCATTTCTTGATAATGTATTTTTTTCCATTATAAAATCCTTGAAGGTGTAAATGTAAGAATATTTTCCACTATAATAATGGTATTGTGGAATATTTTCCATTATAAATATATCAAATGCTTAATCCTTGCTGAAATTAATCAGGAACGCGGCGTTTTTAATCCGTTCTTCCTTTTCAAATGAAGCCAAATAGTTTTCCGTTGTCTTTAAATCACTATGTTCTAAACTTTCGGATATATAAGGGGTCTTCTATTAATTAAAATTTTGTAATTCAAATAGTTATGCTTAACTTTAGAAGAAAGAACGGCACGAAAATGAGCAAATACAAAATCAGAGGGAATATGGGTTTATTTGATACCCAAATCCATAAAGAAAAGCTATCTCATACCAACCCGCCATCAAATAGTACATTTAATCATACGTTTTTATAAACACAGATAGGCACAGAGACACGGAGAATCCACAAACTCTGTGCCTCTGAGTCTCTGTGTTAAAACAAATTTAGACTATACTATCTTGATAGCAATTTGATATGACATGAATAAGACTTCGTACCTTTTGAAAAAATTAGACATAAAAAGGAATTTTTTAGAAGTCCCCCAAAGAGAAAGAAACTCGGGTAGGGTACTGCCTATCGTGAAAGATAGAAGCGTAAATCCTGCTTGTAGCGAAAAGCCTGACCCCCGACCTTAAAAGGGGGTACGCCAAATGAAGTTGAAAATGGAAGGCAGTTTAATTGATATAAGTCCCCTTAATAATACCTCTTTCCGAACTACTGCGAATAAAGTTCAGAATGTATTCTATTTCTGAAGTCATGGGCATTCCGGACTCAATTTTTGCCAATGCGTCCGATGTATTTAAACCGCTTTGATAAATTATGCGATAAGCTTCGTGAATACTGTCAATCTGTTCAGTCGAAAAATTACGGCGACGAAGTCCAACGATATTGATTCCACAATACGTAGCAGGGTCTCTGCCGATAATAATATAGGGAGGAACATTCTTTCCGAAACGAGTACCGCCTTGAATCATCACATATCCACCCACATGGCAAAATTGGTGCATCAATACACCTGCACTGATGATGGCGTTATCATCAATAACTATTTCCCCTGCCATTTTGGTGGAATTACCTATGATACAACCGTTACCTACCAACGAATCATGTGCCACATGTACTCCTTCCATTAATAAATTGTTATTGCCTACAATCGTTTTTCCTTTAGCGGCAGTTCCGCGATTAATGGTTACATTTTCACGAATCGTATTATTGTTTCCGATTTCGACCGTGGTTTCTTCTCCTTGAAACTTCAAATCCTGTGGAATGGCTCCGACAATAGCTCCCGGAAAAACAATATTCCCGCTACCGATACGTGACCCATATAAAATATTGGCATGAGGCATGATTTTATTGTTATCACCAATAATCACATTCTTATCAATATATACAAAAGGAGCTATTTCTACATTTTTGCCGATTATCGCTTCAGGGTGAACGTATGCGAAGGGGCTAATCATATCATCTATCGTCATTTGTTTTTTATTACTTGTGCCATAAATTCCGACTCACAAACTAACTTTTCACCTACAAACGCATATCCTTTCATTGTGGCAATCCCATGCCGGATAGGAGTGAGCAGCTCTACCCGAAAAATAAGCGTATCTCCCGGAACTATTTTCTGCCGGAATTTAACATTATCTATTTTCATAAAGTAAGTAGAATAACGATCAGGGTCTTCTACCGAATTTAAGACAAGCAGACCTCCTATCTGTGCCATAACTTCTATTTGTAATACTCCCGGCATAACAGGTTCTTGCGGAAAATGTCCCTGAAAGAACGGCTCATTAGCCGTAACATTTTTTATACCCACAATATAATTCGCTCCGATTTCAATAATCTTATCTACCAATTGAAACGGATAGCGATGCGGCAGTAATTCTCGTATGCGGTTTACATCCAATACAGGCTCTGCGTTACAATTATATATCGGAGCTTGTACATCATGCAAACGAATCTCTTTTCGCATCTGACGGGCAAACTTGTTGTTTATGGTATGTCCCGGACGGGTAGCAATGATCCTTCCCATAATGGGTTTCCCAATCAATGCAAGGTCGCCGACAACGTCAAGCAGTTTATGACGGGCACATTCGTTAGGCCATACCAACGACTTATGATTCACATATCCCATTTGAGAAGCATCCATGTGAGGAACTCCCATAACATCGGCTAATTTATCATATTTATCTTGGGATATTTGTCGCTCGTAAATCACAATTGCATTATCCAAATCTCCCCCCTTAATCAATCCGGCAGATAACAACGGTTCTATTTCACGAACAAACACAAACGTACGGCTTGCAGCAATTTCATCCCGGAATTTCTCTATATTCTCCAGCGTCGCAAATTGATTGGGGATAATAGAGGACTCATCATAAGAAATCAAAACATTGAGGCTAAAACTATCGTCAGGTAAAACAATGATAGAGGACTTGGTGTCTTCGTCTCGAAATTCTATCTTTGACTTTATGATATAGAAATCTTTAGCGGCATTTTGTTCTTCCGTCCCTACCCGTTCGATTTCTTGGACATAATATTGTGCACTACCGTCTAAAATTGGAAACTCCGGTCCGTTTACCCGAATCAAACAATTATCAATTCCCAATGCATATAAAGCTGCCATAGCATGTTCTATGGTACTGACTCTCACGTTATCTTTCCCTAATACCGTTCCTCTCGTCGTTTCCACTACATTATCCGCTACCGCATCAATGAGAGGTTCTCCCTCTAAATCGGTACGCTGTATTTTATAACCATGATTGTCTGCTGCGGGATTAAAAGTTACAGTAAGATCAAGCCCTGTATGCAGTCCTTTTCCTCTTAATGAGAAACTGTTTTTCAGAGTTTTTTGTTTCAACATTTACTTACATATTTAATTTTTGTTTTAATGCATTTAATTCTTGACGGAGATTATTTAATTCCGCATACAGTTCCGGGAGTTTTTTGTATAAAACAAATGCTTTTAAATGTTGTTTGGCATTCAAAGAGGGAGATCCCATAATTTGTTCATTTGCTTTAATATGCTTTACTACACCCGATTGTGCGGCAATGTTCACTTTATCACCTATCTTAATGTGCCCCGAAAGTCCTACCTGCCCACCAAACATACACCACTCCCCTACTTTCGTAGAACCGGCTATTCCTACTTGAGCAGCCATGACCGTATGGCTACCTACTTCAACGTTATGAGCTATTTGAATTAAATTATCCAACTTGACGCCCGTGTGAATAATAGTTGCTCCCATAGTTGCTCTGTCAATACACGTATTAGCACCTATTTCCACGTTGTCTTCCAAAACAACAATGCCTATTTGTTGAATCTTTTCATACCCTTCGACAGTCGGGGCAAATCCAAATCCGTCTGCCCCGATAACAGCTCCCGAATGTAAGATACATTCATTACCCACACAACAATCATGATAGATATTGACATTGGAATACAAAACACATTCTTTTCCGATTTTAACCCCGTCTCCGATAAACGTATGCGGATATATCTGTGTATTATCTCCGACAACGGTATTATCCCCGATATAGGCAAACGGACCTATATACACGTTGGCACCTACCTGTGCCGTTGGAGCAACGTAAGCTAACGAATCAATGCCGTGCTTTTTAGGTTTGCTTTCTTCATACAAATTAAGCAATTTTGAAAGACTTTCATAGGCATTATCCACCTTAATCAAGGTTGTTTTTATCTCCTGTCCAAGGTTGGGGATAAAGTCCTTATTGACCAATACAATGCTCGAAAGAGTTGTATATATATAAGGTATATACTTGGGATTGGAAAGAAAAGAAAGTGCACCCGGCGTTCCTTCTTCTATTTTGGCAAATGTATTAACTGTAATATTTTCATCTCCAATTATTTCGCCTTGTATAAATGATGCTATCTGTTTGGCTGAAAACTCCATAGTAATATTTATTGAGGATATACTCTGTGTGTTTTGACATGCAAATATCGGATTTTTTTTTCACATGACTGTATGATTCGGCAATTTTTTTGGTAGTATATCTTTAATTCACATATCCATAGGGATTTGAAACATTAAGAATCATATTTTTCTTTCCATAACTGTTTCATTCGCTCATGAAGTTTGTTTTCCGTAGGATTTTCTTGCGGACACCAGATGCGAATATCTTTTAGTTCATCCGGAAGATATTGTTGTTGTGTGAAGTTTCCTTCATAATCGTGTGCGTATTTATACTCTTGCCCATATCCCAACTGTTTCATCAACTTGGTAGGAGCGTTACGCAAATGTAGAGGGACAGGTTGATTACCCGTTTTTTGAACTAATTCTAAGGCATTGTTTATGGCGCTGTAAGCTGAATTGCTTTTAGGACTTGTTGCCAGATAAATGGCAGTTTCTGCCAACGGTATCCGTCCTTCGGGCCAACCGATTTTCATCAGGATGTCGAAACATGCATTCGCAAGGAGCAGCGCATTGGGATTAGCCAAACCAATGTCTTCTGCGGCAGAGATAACCAAACGTCTTGCGATGAAAGCAGGGTCTTCACCTCCTTCTACCATGCGTGCCAGCCAATAGACGGCTCCGTCGGGATCACTTCCGCGAATGGATTTGATGAAGGCAGAGATAATATCGTAGTGCATCTCACCGTCTTTGTCGTAAGCTAACGGATTCTGCTGTAACCGTTCGGTTACCATGTCATCGGTGATAACAACCATTTCTGTTGCTTCCGCCTCAACAACAAGTTCCAGAATATTTAACAGTTTACGCGCATCTCCGCCGGAAAACCGAAGCATCGCAGTAGTTTCTTTCAGTTCGATATTCTTTTCCTTAAGAATTGTATCAACGCTAATGGCGCGATGTAACAATTCCAAAAGATCTTCTTGCTCCATAGATTTGAGAACATAAAGCTGACAGCGCGATAATAGAGGACGAATAACTTCAAAAGAAGGGTTCTCTGTCGTTGCTCCGATAAGCGTTATCGTTCCTTTTTCGACAGCTCCCAACAAAGAATCCTGCTGAGATTTGCTGAAACGGTGAATTTCATCTATAAACAGGATGGGACTGCTTTGTGAAAAAAAACGATTGCTTTTTGCCTTGTCTATGACCTCACGCACGTCTTTCACCCCCGAATTGACAGCACTTAGCGTATAAAAAGGGATTTGGAGCTTATGAGCGATAATCTGTGCCAAAGTGGTTTTTCCTACTCCGGGTGGTCCCCATAAGATAAAAGAAGAAACATGCCCGGTATCAATCATTTTACGCAGTATTGCTCCTTCACCCACTAAATGTTTCTGACCGATATATTCATCCAATGTGGTCGGACGAAGTCTTTCTGCTAAAGGTTTCATTTAAAATACCATCATTACCATAAAACGTATGCCGTGCTTGTTTATTTTCGGGTTATCAAGATAGGTCAAACGACGCACATACTCAATGTGCAGTAATTTGAATATGTTGTATATGCCGACACCTGCTTCGATATAAGGTATCTTAGGATCCATGGCGAAACTGCTTGTATATCCGTTGCGGGTAGGAAAGAGGAACAAGTCGCCATCTAATGTATTATAATCGGGATTGTTTTTATCGGTTAATTTTCCTGATAGCGCACTGAAATGAAAGGTTTCTCTCCATTTTAACTTTTTAAGGAGAGGGATACGGTTGAACAATTTTCCATTCATGTTGTAGGATATGTTTAAGGAAGCATAGCGGTCGTTCAGGAACTCCATGTTATTTATAAGCGTAAACGTTTCCGGCTGGATGATGTACGAGAGATTGGCAGCCGGCACTATTAACAGAGGAAATGGAACTTTATTCCATTGTGCGCCGGCTTTCAGTGATATATCCAATTTGCCCCACGAAGAAAGCCAAAAGCGTTTTCGGATACTTGCTTCGCTCAGATTAAAGTTGTATTCTCCTCCGAACACATCTTTCACCCCCATTGTGTGCGAAAGAAGAAATATAGGGGCATCCAATGATATGGGGCGACGGCGTTGCTTGGTGTTGATGAAACTTTCGCCGGGAGCATATCGTAACTTTATCCCCAGTTCGGTAGTAGTAATATCATGTATCAAGTCTCGTTCGGGAGTGTTTTGAATGTATTGCAATTTGCCCGTTGGTTCGTCATTGCGACGTCGTCCCATCACCGAAACGGAGAAACCGGCAGTTGTTTCCAGTTCGTAGTTTAGTACCGCATCCCGTACGTACGACATTTGGTCAACAGGGGTAACTTTCCATGCCACGAACACATTGTCTTTGTCTGTGGCAAGAAACTTATCCATCGGAGACATTACATCATACCGATAACTTGCCGTAATATTATGCTTTGGAAATTCCCAAGGAAGAAACTCTCGTTTCTTAAACGTGTAGGTTACGTCACCTTCATACTTCCATTTTTCATCTCTAAATCCATAAGCGCCGTATCCGCTGAAAAACCAATGGGGACTTAATTGAGAGGTAGTTCTTGTACTAAATCGCAAGCGTGTCCCATCTACATAGTTGCTAGTAACCATCGTATTGATTGGACCGATGTCAACTTTATTGTTTTCTTTACTACCTATTTCTACGAAATTCTCAATCAAGGCTTTAGATCCGAATATCACATACTTGAATCCGGGTATATCTTCAAGCCTTCTCATCAACAAATCGATATTATCTTCTGTTTTGGTGAGCGGAACTTGTCTTACTTTTGCCCAAAACTCATCTCCTTTCATGTACATATCGTTGTCTTTCACCACACTTCCGGTTAAGCGAAACATTCGAGGTTCAATAGGAGTAAAAATGTAATTGGAATATTTAGTTATCCGCCTTACTTGCATTCCTTGTACGTTTTTCATCATGGACAAATCCACCACCATATCATCATCGGTTAAAACCCAGTACCCGGTATCCGTTAACTCGTAATTCTGGATAATGTCCAGCCTGTCCACATAGTTGACTCCTGTTTTTTGAGGTAAGTTCATGGTACATCGTTTTACGGCGTAACTGGAGTCGTTGAGTACGTACAAATGTCCGGTAAAACCGAAATCTTGGGAGTTCTGGGGTACAAATGTGAGATGTACACACTCGTGTTTCCCTACCATTATCGTATCCATTAGATAGAACTTGTAGAAAGAAATGGCGGAAATAGAAGAAATGGGACTAACGAAACGATTGTCAAACAAACGGATATCATTGTCATAAATGTTGATTTCCGTAAACATATCGGTCAAAACAGTTCCTACCATATCTCCTGTTGATAGAAAATCTTCTATTCCCGTAGAATTTACTCCTCTGATAAGTGCCTTTTCGCTTTTGGGTTCTTTGCGGTAAATATACTGTGATGCGGTTTCTTTTATGGAAACGGGTAAAATAAACTTTTGCGATTCGGGAGAGATTTCTATTTGGTCTATCAGGAAAGGCATTTTTTTGTAGATACCCTTTTGTAAACTTTCCGGTGTTACATCATTGAGTGACATTTTCATCTTTTGGTACTTGTCGTACTGATAATAGTCGTTTTCCTCCAATCTTTTCGACGATTTATGAGCAATTACCTTACGCATGAACTCGACAGCGGGATTGTTTTTGCGGGAATAGTTTTCTTTTTGAGGTTTTATCGTAACTTCACCCAATTGAATGTCGGATGAGAATAACTGCACGTTAAGCTCTTTTGTTTCCGAATGGATAGTTATTACTTTAGTTGTATATCCTATGGCGGAGAAAGTAACTTCGTTCCATTCCTTGTGTACTGGTATTTGGTAACTCCCGTCCATAGCTGTCATACCACCCACACCTTTCCCTTCATAATAAACGGAAACATACATTAGAGGTTCGTGGGTAATAGAATCTGTAACAACCCCTTTCAATTGAGCAAATGTGTTAGGAACAGACAATAACAGAAAAAAGGGGATAATATATTGACGATATATTTGCTTCATACGCATAATATTGTAAAAGCCACAAAATTAGATAATAACTATTACATAGAGTCTAAATATTGGCTAAGAAAAAAAGTAATGTTAAAAAATATTATTGATCAAAGATATCTTTTCATGGTTAAATCCTCTTGTTTTGATTGTAAATTTCTATTACCTTCTTTACCGATCCATGCACTAATAACAATGATTTTGCTTGTTCATAATCCAGCCCGAGTTCTTCGACAATCATACGTGTACCTCTATCCACTAATTTTTGATTACTGAGTTGCATATTAACCATTTTGTTACCTTTTACACGACCAAGTTGAATCATTACCGAAGTGGTAATCATATTCAAAATCATCTTCTGCCCCGTACCGGATTTCATTCGTGAACTTCCCGTTATAAACTCCGATCCTACAATCATTTCAATAGGAATATCGGCTTCCGCTGCCATTGGCGAATCGGGGTTACCGGTGATGCATCCCGTTAAAATACCGTGTTCACGAGCGGCACGCAGCGCACTTGTTACATAAGGTGTAGCTCCCGAAGCTGCAATGCCAACAACGGTATCTCTTTCCGTCACATTGTATTCCGTAAGTTCCTGCCAACCACGTTCCGTATCGTCTTCGGCATTCTCCACCGGATTGCGCAATGCCGTATCTCCGCCGGCAATCAGTCCGATAACCAATGTGGGAGGCATACCAAAAGTAGGAGGTATTTCCGAAGCATCAAGCACACCTAATCGCCCGCTTGTACCCGCTCCCATATAAAAAAGTCGTCCGCCTTGTTTCATACGGAGAACAAGTTGATTAACAAGCTTTTCTATTTGTGGGATTACCTTTTGAACGGCGAATGCTACTTTTTGATCTTCGGCATTGATTGCTTCCAAAAGTTCTCGGACGGATTTCTTTTCGAGGTCATTGTACAGAGAAGTTTGCTCGGTTATCTTGATAAACGACATATAATAGCTATTTCTTTTGATTCATATAATATAGGTATATATCAATAAAACGTATGTGAGGTTTTTGAGTATTTCTGATGTTCTCATTTTATTTAAATAGCATGAAACTCCACCAACCCCTCCATTGGACTTCTCATAATCTTGCCTACCTGTACGCCCGTTTCGGTGGCTGCTTCCATAAGTACTGCTTTGTAATAATACGCTACTGACCCTATAAAGCCTACTTTATTAGTAAGATAATCATACTGCATCACATTCCGTTTTAAAAAAGCCTTGAAACTGTTTAATACCAGAGCATGCATCGCTGGTTCATGAATATTCTCCACAAGGAAAGGTGAGAGGCTTGCCAAAAAACGATTGGGAAACGGTTGGCGATATACACGCTCAATAATTCCCCCCGAAGTTAGCCCATATTGTTTTAGGAACTTTTCTTTCAATGCCAACGTTAATTGGTTTTTCAAAAGATCTCCTACTAAAAGTTTACCCAATACCGCACCACTTCCTTCATCTCCTAAAATAAACCCCAACGGAGGCACATTGCCGGTTATCTCCGTACCATTGTAATAACAAGAGTTAGAACCCGTTCCCAGAATGCAGGCAATCCCCGTTTTGCGACCACACAACGCCCGCGCTGCGGCAAGCATATCGGTGCATACCTCTATCGTGTTTATTACCTTTATTCGCTTGGAAATGATTCTACTTACAATCGGAGCTTTCTCTGCCGTACAGCCCGCACCATAGAAATAAACGGCATCAAACACATTCGATTCTAATTGTGGCAACAGCGACCCCTCTATCTCGTTACCGATTTCTTCCTCCGGTTGAAAATAGGGGTTAATGCCTTTCGTACAGATTTGTCTAACGAATTGTCCTTGTTCTACGATACTCCAATCCGTCTTTGTAGAACCACTATCTGCTATCAATATCATATTTTTATCGCTCTCTTTTTCTTTCCAAACGAGGCATCTATTTTATTTCGTATGATGAAGGACGCAACAATACCGGGTATCGTAGAGATACATACCCAGCCAAAGAAGTTTGTATAACCCAACATTTCTTCTATCCAACCTGCCGCCATCCCCGGAAGCATCATGCCCAATGCCATAAACCCCGTGCCAATGGCATAATGAGCTGTCTTATGCTCGCCATCCGCCATATGAATAAGGTATAGTGCGTATGCTGTAAATCCGAAGCCATAACCGAATTGTTCCAAAGCCACCAAAGTGGAAGTAATCCAAATGTTATCGGGAACGGTTGCAGCCATATACACATAAAACAAGTCTGTTATATTTAGGGATAGTTGCCATGCAGGGGTTTGTAGCAGCAGGTTTTGCGGGTATTGCATTCTTTATTCCTGCAGATCATTATTTGCGTACAACGTTGGCGTTCTTTT
>SNRY01000423.1_pt1 | contig 14497 bp, 17 predicted proteins | sample 4693421 | NCBI WGS metagenome assembly SNRY01 (sample SAMN11003215, study PRJNA524138) | termite gut metagenome | isolation source: Bacteroidetes bacterial symbionts from single cell of protist host amplifed... | host: Streblomastix strix ... | reverse complement strand
GCGGGGCAACGCTCCCAAGCAGGGGGGAATATCAACGGATAAGGCTGCGGCAATCGTGTCCGGAGACCGCAGCAAGAGTTTGAAAATGACAGTCGGTACCATGGGCAGAGTTACCAAATCGGACATACGGGAAAGTTTTCAGCATCCCTTGCCCCAAGAAAGCATATTGTGTTCGGACGGACAGGTAAGCTACAAAGGAATAACTTGAAACACACAGTTTTGCGAGCTGATTTAAAACAATATGTAAAAAAAGGAGGGTATCCTGTTCAGCACGTAAACGAGCTGCATAACCGGTTAAAAAAGTGGATAGCCGGTTCGTTCCGGGGAGTTGCAACCAAGTATTTGCAAAATTATCTCAATTGGTTTTATATGCGCCAGAAATTTGGCATTGCTAATCTTTATGGTCTATTTATTTAGCGAAGCTACAATAAATAGACTTTTTAGTCCTACGCGACAAAAGTAAGAGTCACAGATTAATTTATCTTGCGACTTTCAACAGGGTGGAAGATGGGGTTCGAACCCACGACCTTCGGAACCACAATCCGGCACTCTAACCAGCTGAGCTACATCCACCGTATTACCTTTTAGGTACGCTGCAAAGATATGGATTATCTTTTAACCCACAAATACAGATAACTATTTTTCTCCGAAAAAGTATTCTTCAACCTCTTGATTATACTCCTTGAAAAGAGAGCGGGCAACTTTTACGAAACGTTCCATACGAGCATATTGTTCCTGTGTGAAAGAACTTTTAGGACAATCAACGGGAAACAACGTATGATTTTTTATTCCACCAGCGTCCGGACGCGCCGTCCATACCATGGCATATTTACAATCGCTAACCCGGGTAACACCATCCTTTTCCAATTCAAGACGAACAAGAAGTCCACCTTCTGTATTTGGGGCAGACATATTGGAAATGAAATTACCCAATGAATAAACAACCAAATGCTTGGCAGGATTTACACTATCTGTACGCAATTCTATGGGTTGAACCACGTGCGGATGCCCGCCAATAATATGAGTAACCCCTTTGGAAAGCATCCAATCAGCTAATTCCCTTTGATGCTTTTCAGGAAGTAAACGATATTCTTCTCCCCAATGGATACAGACAATAATGGCATCGGGTTGTTGCGCTTTCGCCGCTTCAATATCCCTTTCCATAACCTCTTTATCAATAAAATTCACCACATTGGGAGGGGTTACCGGAACTCCATTCGTTCCGTAAGTATAATTGAGTAGCGATATGCGGAACCCATTTTGTTCAATCAGTAGCGGATAACGACTCGCACGAGCCGCCTCATTGACATAGGTACCCGCACAAGAAATACGTAAAGAATCCAGCATCAAAACAGTACGCTCCAGCCCATCCTTGCCCCTGTCCAAGCAATGATTATTAGCCGTGAGCAACACATCAAATCCCGCATCTTTGATAGCAGTTAAATACTCATCCGGAGCACTGAACGCCGGATAGCCCGTGTAAGGCATACCGGCAAGGGTTACCTCCAAGTTGGCTACAGCAATGTCAGCCTTACTGATTTCCTCTTTCACATACTTGAAACACGCCGTATAGTCAAATCCATCGTTGGAAACACGAGCCGCTTCTATTTGCCTCTGATGCTGCATCAAGTCGCCTGCAAACAACAAAGTGATCCTCTTTAAAGTATCCGCCGAACTTATCTTCGCAACTTCTTGCGCTCTGAAATGAGATGAAAAAACGAGAAAAAACGAAAAAAAGAGAAGCTGTTTCATATTAGATCACTGATAGATAACTTTCTTACTCGCTAACAAAGTGTTTTTCATTAGTGAAACTATTGTCATGGGACCTACACCACCGGGAACAGGAGTAATGAAAGAACATTTCGGAGCTACTTCGTTAAATTTCACATCACCCGTCAATTTGAATCCGGATTTCGTTTTCTCCGAAGGCACACGCGTAGTACCTACATCAATAACTATAGCGCCCTCCTTCACCATATCAGCAGTTAGGAACTCAGGTTGCCCTAATGCAGCAATGATAATATCAGCTTCCCTGCACTCCTTGATCAAATCTTTAGAATGACTATGACACACCGTAACAGTAGCATTACCAGGATAAACTTTCCGCATCATCAAAACAGCCATCGGTTTACCTACGATGTTACTACGTCCCAAAACAACACATTTCTTTCCCGCAGTTTCTATTTTATAGTACTTTAATAACTCTAAAATACCATTCGGCGTAGCAGAAACATAACAAGGCAAACCGATAAACATACGCCCCACATTAATCGGATGAAAACCATCCACATCTTTACGATAATCGATTGTTTCGATAACTCTTTGTTCGGAAATATGCGCCGGTAAAGGAAGTTGAACAATAAAACCATCCACGCCATTATCTACATTAAGTTCACGAACTTTGGCAATCAATTCCTCTTCACTTACCTTGTCTTCATAACGTATCAAAGAAGATTGGAAACCACATTCGGCGCAAGCCTTTATTTTCGAGGCTACATAGGTCTCGCTTCCACCGTCGTGCCCCACAAGAATGGCAGCCAAATGGGGGCGTTTACCACCTTCGGCAAGAATCTTCACTACTTCGGAAGCAATTTCCTGTTTAATTTGTAAAGATAAAACAATACCCGGCTTCTCCGGAAAATTCCGAGTCAACATATACTCTTCCTTGAAAGTTTAACTATCCACCTGTAATCACTCATTCTCAGTAATCCTCAAAAATTAGTTCTTCCTGGTCATGACCTTTGCCATCATCTTCTTCATCTCCTCAAATCGTTTCAACAAATTGTTCACCTCCTGAATACTCGTTCCGCTCCCCTTGGCAATTCGCATACGGCGCGAACTGTTCAACATCGCAGGATTGGCACGTTCTTTCAGAGTCATAGAATAAATAATCGCCTCCACACTCTTAAAAGCATCATCATTTATATCAATCTCTTTTAAAGCCTTTCCCATACCGGGAATCATAGAAGCCAAATCCTTCAAGTTGCCCATTTTCTTAATTTGAGCAATTTGCGAGAGAAAATCATTGAAATCAAATTGATTCTTAGCCATCTTCTTGTGCAAACGCTTGGCTTCTTCCTCGTTATACTGCTCTTGAGCGCGTTCCACCAAGGATACGATGTCACCCATGCCAAGAATACGGTCAGCCATACGCTTGGGATGAAACTGGTCAATAGCATCCAACTTCTCTCCCATACCAACAAACTTAATAGGCTTATTCACCACGGAACGAATAGAAAGAGCCGCACCACCACGAGTATCACCATCGAGTTTGGTAAGCACTACGCCATCGAAATTAAGACGATCGTTAAACTCCTTGGCTGTGTTTACCGCATCCTGCCCCGTCATAGAATCAACAACAAAAAGTATTTCGTTGGGCGTAACTGCTTCTTTGATGGCAGCTATCTCAGTCATCATTTGCTCGTCTATCGCCAAACGACCAGCCGTATCGATAATGACCAAATCGTTTCCCTTAATCTTTGCCTGTTTGATGGCATTTTCAGCAATAGAAACAGGATTCCGGTTATCGGGTTCAGAATATACCGGCACACCGATTTGTTCGGCCAATATACACAACTGTTCGATAGCAGCCGGGCGATATACGTCACAGGCTACCAACAAAGGATTTCTCCCTTTCTTGGTCTTCAACATCCGTGCTAATTTTCCGGAAAAGGTGGTTTTACCGGAACCTTGCAAACCGGACATCAAAACGATGGCAGGATGTCCTTTGATATCGATTTCAGCCGTTTCGCCTCCCATCAATTGAGTCAATTCATCATGAACAATTTTCACCATCAATTGACTCGGTTTTATGGCGGTAAGTACGTTTTGTCCGATGGCTTTTTCCTTCACCGTATCGGTAAACGTCTTCGCAACGTTATAATTTACGTCGGCATCCAACAAAGCCTTACGTACATCCTTTAACGTTTCGGCAACGTTAATCTCAGAAATTTTGCCCTCACCTTTCAGAATCTTAAACGACCTCTCTAGCCTTTCGCTTAAATTATCGAACATATCTTATCCTTGTTTTTATTACTTATTAGAAACGCAAAAGTAATTTATTTTCCCGTATTTTACACTTTATTATGACTTTGTTGCAACGATATTATAATGGTTTTCTCTTCCTAAATATAGTATAAAAAGGGTTACAGGTGTATTTTTGTAATTGTAAATCTCAAAAACGTAGATACATGAGTACCTGACCAACAACCCAAAACAAAGATAATTATAAAATTAGGAATTGGAAAAACTATAACAAAAGTTTGTGCCAACGAGGCAGTTTAAGCATATGGTTAGCAGATTCGGCGATGGAAGAATGGGAACATGTGAGTAGAAAGCAAAAGGAAGTCGGCGAACAAACCTGTTCGGACAGTATCATCCAATGTTGCCTGTTACCGAAAATCAACTGTCGCTTAAAGCTGCGTCAGAGTACGGGTTTTATTCAAAGTCTGTTTATGCTGACGGGGAAAAGCGATTACGCCGTACCTGATTGCAGTAGCCTGTGCCGTCGCCAAAAAAGTCTGCCGGTAGCCATAAAAACCGGTTTGAATCAGGAGAAAAATTAGCTGCAGGCATGGATTCGACGGGATTGAAGGTTTATGGAGAAGGGGAATGGAAAGTGCGTAAGCATGGCTGGTCAAAGCACCGGACATGGCGCAAGCTTCCTGTTTGCATCGACCTTAACACGCAGGAAATACTTTCTGTGGAGTTAACCGGCAATGAGGAAGATGATGCCGCTGCAGGCAGCAAAATGCCGGAAGGAAAAACAGGCAGTATCCTCCGTTTTCAGGGAAATGGCGCATATGACAGGTTTGGTTTCAGGGAGGTTTCAGGCAGTGGGATAGAACAAATTATTCCACCTCCCAAAAATGCAGTGATACAAAAAGCCAAGGGAAAGAAGCCCTTGCCGGATTATTTGATTCGGCGTAATGTGGCGGTGGAATACATAAACAAAAACGGCTCGGAATCATGGAAAAAACAAAACGGCTATCATCGAGGAAGTCTCAAGGAAGTGGTGATGTTCCGCTACAAGAGAATTTTCGGCGGAGAATGGGATGGCAGAACTGTTGAAAATCAAAAAACGGAAGTCAAACTCAAATGTTTGACATTAAATAAATTCAGTGGGACAGGTATGCCCGATGCTTACAAAGTAGGTTAATTTCTATGCAACGATAGAAAAAGAAAAATACCGTCTTGACTATCGTTGCAACAAAGTCATTACAAAGTACGAATTAGGCGTTTATGTACAACTTTCTATCTGTTTTTTTACTCTTTTTAATTCCGCCAACGGGTTACTTATATACTGCGGAAACTCCAATAGTTTCGTGAACAGCAAAAATAGATTCTTTCGCATTTGAATATCCAATGCCGACAGATGGTTTTCATCATACTTTTGGATTGCATCAAGCAACAATATTCTATTGATCCGCTTTGGAGTATTCCAACTATCGACCGCTAATTGCACCAATGACTGAAATACAGTCGGGTTGAATTGATAATATGGCAGATAATCCCTTGCTCTGAGAAAATCTTTATAGCAAGTGATGCATTTATTATCGGGATAGGGGTGTTCTATTTCGTAGGTTGCTTTTTGCAAATAATCCATTACATTCATTTTTTATAATCAACATTAGTTTTTTTGCATAATTTTGTTTACCAAATCATCGGTAATGTAGGGTTTGAAAACATTTTGTAAAAAAATGATTCTGACTTCCATTTATCTTGAAATCTATCAATTAACTCAACAGAACACGACAAGTCATTATTCCAAGATAAACATTTCCACACCCAATTATCTTTAAAGAGGTCAATTTGATTCTCTGAAAGTGGATAAAACAGGGCAAGTATATCTCTCCAAAAAGCGGGGATGATTCAATGCAAATGCTGCTAATTCTTTTTCATCCATATTTAAATGTTTTTTTAATTGTCATCCGTCTTTTCCCTCAACACCAAATAAGCACACAATTCCAAAGATTCCAATGACTTAGGCATTTTTTCTATGATGTCCCATTCCAGCGATTCGCCTATGATTTTATGCACTGATTGCGCTATTTTATAGAGTGCTTCAACATTTAATTTATTATGATTATCCGCCACAAACAGCAGCAGGCTTGCCGGGAAGGCTGTTCGAATGGTCTTTTGAACTCCTTCCGATAGCGACTGCAAATCGGCTAATTCAACGATGGTCGTTGTATCGTCTGCCGTGTTGATGACTTTTATTTTGATGATTTCTTGTTCCATATTTATCTCTTTTTTAAGCAGTAAATCCAGCAACTTTGCGCCACACCGGTTGCTGAAAACACGTTTCCGTTTGATTGTAAACATCGGTCAGCACCATTGGCGTATCAATGACCGATGAAAAGCCCAGTTTGTTGGAAAGAGCCTGCGCTTTATCCACTTCCAACTCCTTAAATTCATATTCGGCAATCAATCGCCCTTTTCGCATCAGGGCGTTATCTACTCGTGATAAACCAGTGTTGAACGAACAGATAATCTGTATATTCAAGCAATCAGACAACAGTCCGTCCGCCAAATTGAGCAGATCCGACACTGGAGAATGTCCGTTGCGATTGCGGTCGATGACAATATTTTCCGCATCTTCGATGACAAAAATGGAATTGGGATTTTTAATCAATACCTTAATCAATCCGGGGTCAGTGATTGCGCCAGCCATATTGGGTGGCAGAAAAATGACTTTTTTCTTCGACTTGGTAATCAAATGACGAATGTAGGACGTTTTGCCTGTACCCGGTTTACCGTGCAACAACACCATCCCTTTGTCATTTTTGGCTTGCAAGCGTTTCAAAATTGTTTTGTGAATGGGCAAAAAATCATCGTTGTAGTTATCCTCAATCGTTAGTTTGGGACGAGTAATAGTCATTGCAGTAATATCTAATCTGTTACTCCCATTGACCAATAAGCTAATAAACGATGTCTTGATGTTTTTTTACCAAATTTTCTAATCTCATCCATTATCCTCCGCACGACTTCTACATCGGTTTTTTTGAACAACAACGTTACGATTGACCTGTCCGTATTGAAGTAAACCAACAAATCTTCATGCAGCAGGTAATAAATATCATCATATTCCAACTGTTTTCTTATTTTTAAAAAGCGTTGACTATAATAGCAATCTTTTATTTCCGTTTCATAAGTCTTGGCAAACCATTCATTGGCTTGTCTGCAGTCGATGTCGACTTTCCTCATACAGTTGGGTAGTCGGTTGAATTGCGCAATGAATAAATTGTATTCATTGATAGTGTTTCCGTCAATCAGATCGAACAGATTGACCGTGCTGTTGACCTCAAATTTTCGGCATTTCTCGGCTGCAATTTTTTCTACTATGTCTATTTTTTTGCTCATTGTGTATTGATTTTAATGCAAAGGTAATCTCGCCTGCCGACAGGATTTGTCGTAGTGAAAAATAATTCGCAAAAAACCGCTACAATCTTTGCCGCAGCGGTTTTTTGCCGAATTGGAAATACCTAATCGAGGTATATCATCATTTATTTTGCTCTTTCGCTATTAACCCAATTTGTAGTTTTTAAGCACAGAAGTGTCTTCATACCATTTAGATGCTTCATTGAAGTTTTTATCAAGAAGCGCATATTCCTCGTCATCATTTTTATCATAGCGTGTTGCTATTGAGTAATTTCCTTTCGATTTTTCAATCTCATCATACCATTTGGAAACAATGGGTTCGGTTTAATATAGGCTTTTTTTCATCACCATATTTATCGTAGAGGGTCACTTTAACATGATTCTCATCAAAGGTTTTTATATTATCGTACCAATCCGTAATTATGTTTTCATTCAGATCCATTAAAGCAACTTTTTCTTTGCGTTCAACCACTATATATTGTCCTTGAAAAAGGTATCATCCGTTTTTTCAATAGTTGCCGGTTTTATTTTATCAAAGAACCCATAATTTATCTTTTATACTGATTTAATTTCTTTGGGTTTAATTCCCCGCTGCTTGCGGCGGAGTAGTTCATTACCCTATCCCAAAGGATGCTGTTAAAACACCCTTTGGATTGGGGCAGTTCAAATTTAGGAGAGCAACCTCTTTTTTTCGTTGTTAAATTCCTCTTCAGAAATAACCCCTTGATCATATAATTGCTTGAATTTCAACAATTCATCAGCACGATTACTTTGTTGTGCGTTATTTCCACCACTTCCATTTCTAAGTGAATTAGCTAACGTTTCCATGACACCTCGCTGGGTGTTTTTTGCTACATAATCGTGAGAAAGTTGTTTAATTTTATCCGCTCTTTTCTTTGACATTCCATGTACTATAAACGGCTCTTCCCCACCTATGTTAATTTTTATAGTTGCACCGAAAAGGTGTTTGTCAATGACCAAGCTACGCACATATTGCCATTGAAATTGTTTGGAGTCAACCGAAATAAAATGCCAATTTCGTTTGCGAAATTCCAAATAATAGTCGTCAATCCACACATGGTTTCCATTGAACCACAAATCGCCACCATGGAGAACGCGTAGCATATACGCTGACTGAAATTTCACAGGCTCTCTACCATTAGGATTTGCATCTTGTAAAGCACCGTTCTTGTTCATTATCTTTTAAGTGTTTAAATTGTTATTGTTTTTCTTCCCATTTATTTTTTATATCGTTCAATTTGTTGCCTTGCTTTGTCGCCAGCAGAAATAGCACATTCGCTGTTTCGATGGGCAATACTTCCAATTTTGTCTTTGTGTGCAGTTCTTTTTTAAGTCTTTCGACATAAGTTTTGCGTTCCACACGTGGAAAATGCTGGTAAATTAGCACATCTTTTCCGCTTTCGGCAATTTGTTGTATTTCATTCCAATACAGGTACTTTGAACTGTTTTTATCACCATACTTTACGGATTCAACTTCTATCCCATTATCGGGGTCAAAAAACACCAGTCCGACATCTTTTGCTTTTTTCAAAACTGTTTCAAAATACTTCTCTCTATCCACTTTTTCATCGGATAAGATCTCTGACTGGAATGAGTATTGGCTACCCAACATCTTTTCAACAGTAACAATGCTCCGCTTATCCTTGTCAATTGACTTTAATTTATCGAACAATGTCGGATTAAATCGCCGTTCGTTTTTTTCATTTTTCAGATAGTCTAATTTATTTCCGTCAGTTCGACCATCATCTTCGGTCAACATCCAAGCCACAAGGACTTTTTCATTCAAAACTTCCGAAATAATCTCAGTCAGAGAATATTTCTTGTAATCGTTCACATCGCCAACATACTGATTTTTCATGCTTTAACCCTCCTTTTTTAAAATTGTTTTTATTTTAGTCACCCAGCATTGCTGAGCACAAAGTTACAATTGTTCTTTTTCTTTATAGGCTTTTAGCAATTTTTTTTATGAAATCAGCTATCGACTTATTTGTTATCACAAGATTAGAGAAAAGCGGAAAGAGTTTAATATATTTCAGCGAGGTATCGCAGATATATTAGGCTGTTCTGCTGGTTTTATTGGCGAGGTTGAGAGTGAAAAATATGCAACCAAATATAGCATTCATCAAATCTACCTTATTGCCAAAGAATTTGAATGTTCACCGGCGGAGTTTTTCCCACCACTGGATTCCGACCAATTCTAACCTTATTGGCGGCAATGTACGACCGTCACAACGTCATTTTAAGTCGGTGCACGAATAAATTTACCTGTTTTTTTCACTTTTCTATAATTTTAGGCAAAAAAATAACCGCCTTGTTTGAAGGCGGTCAGTTTTTCTGCTGGTGTTTATATTTCGTTAATCTTTCATTTTAGCAATAATGTCCGTCACTACCCGAAATAACTCGCTATCTTTGGAGTAATTCGCAGCACAAACAAAATTCACACGGTCTTCCGCAATCAATCTTTCTGCCGTTGCTTTCTTCTGTGCATTGTCGGGATTATATACGGCAATGGAACATCCGCCTTGCTGCTTTATTAATTGCATACAAGGGATGTCGGTTTCGCCATCGCCAAAATAAATCATCCGTTTAAATGGAACGGGGCGCTCTTTTTCGAGTGTATATCTATTGACTGCTTGATTATCAGTGACACTGTCTATCCCTTTGTTGATTTTGAACAGAAATTGTGTTTTGCTGGTAAAATCAATCGCTACGGCAGGGAAATCGGCTATTCCATCGGTATTATAGAAGAATGAACAGGCGTATATCTTCTTAAATTCGACTGCAATCGGTGTGCCCTCAATGATTTCCCTTAAGCCCGATGAATTGATACAATGCTCAACAACAACACCTTTACTCCGACCATAGTCATTGATTAAGCCAAACCATTCTGTGATGCCGTGAAACAATTCGACCTGTGCGCCAAATTTTTGGAATGCCTCTTTTGTGAGCGGAAGACCCATTTCTTTGGCTTCGTCCAGCATCACTTTCATATAAGCAAGGATCGTACTCGCTTCGTGCAAGAGAGCGGTATCCATGCACTTCTTCCAAAAATCGTTAGGATTCTTGCCAATTGCTTGAATAAATCCGAAGTTCTGCATATTGCCGGGTGATAGCGTTCCGTCAAAATCGTAAATCAGTGCAATAATTGGTATTGATTCAGTCGCCATATTGCCGGATTGTTTTTGTCAGTCGTTCTCGGATGCTGTTGCGCAAAGATGCGGGCGATAATACGTTGATGTATTCGCCGTAACTCAACAGTTTGTTTTCCAATTCAGGATTGACAATGACCTGCAATGCAACCGTATTGCCGTCAATCTCTTGTGAATGATGCAAAGGTAATGCCGAAAAATGACCAATCATAAAATCGGAATTGCATTGAAATTGCACAGTTTCAACCGGTGGATTTTGCTGGTTGGGCATATAGGTCAGCCCAAAAACATCATTAAATCGGTCGGCAGTAGCAGCCAATCCCTCAGTCCGCTGAAATTTATCATCGGTAATCGTCAATGTTTCCAATCGGTCAAGACCAAAAGTACGGAAAGCAATTTTCTTTCTGACAAAAGCAAATAAATACCATCGTCCCTCAAATTCCTTCAACAGATAAGGCTCTACGGTGTATTCAGTCTGTTCTTTCGTGCTGTAATTCAAATGACGAAATCGGACAATTAGCGTGTTGCGGATTGCCTGCAGTAAAACCGCTATTTGTTCTACTCCTTTGAATGAAGTAGTTGGGCTGATTGACAGATATTTCAGCAACTCCTGTTTGTCGCGCATTGAGGATAAAATCATATCCGCATTTTCAGCCAATCCGATGAAAAAGAGCAGTTTATCAAAATCATCATTGTTCAACCGCTGAATATAATACCCCCCTTCAGTGCGGTCATACGCAATATTGACATCCAAATTATAACGGATGCTGTTCATATCACGATCAAATGTTCGGCTGTCGATCTCAATATCATGGTCACTCAAATATTGCAGTAGTGTTGTCTTACTGGGATAATCATTTCTGACTATCCTGCGAATGATGATATAATCTCTACGGATCATGTTTTTGTTTGTCATAATTGTATCTGTTAATAGAATGTCAAACGACGTACCATTTGTAACTAACTGATAGCTTGGCAGTTCGGTGTCATCTCTGTGACATGACACTGCAACTTCTTGCTGATTGTCGGCACAAAGATACGATAATACACAGAGGCAAATCATGTCGTTGTGTCGGGGGAATATTTTATTATCCACGAAAATACATTGGCTCCATCGGCATTTTAGCACCAAATTTTCTCCAATACCCATCTATCAATGCTTTACGAGAATTTAGTCGTGCCAAATTCGTGTCGCTGGAGCCCAATAATCAAATTATGCCGAAAAAAAGCACAATTCAAATAACACATTTGCTACATCGACTCAGAAAGAAACTTAATTTTGAGGAACCTTTTAGCATGTTCTACAAAATGCTAAATAACAAAGTTGCATTTAATACTTGAATCTGCCTTTCCTGAGCAATGAAAATTCTTTTGTCCATTATGTAAACTTTGATTATTTTTGTCCATTAATAACAATAATAATGGGAAAAAGCGCCCCGATTATATTTGATAGAGATGTAATAGAATTTGTTACAGTAGCCACCGAATTTTGTTCTTTCCTGGAACATGCCGAGAGTATGAAACGTAATACATTTGTGGATACCATACTCAAAATACTTCCTTTACTCTATATAAAAGCATCTCTACTTCCAAGAAACGAATGGAAAACAGACGGCAATCTCGAAAACTATGTTACGGAAGATATTTATGAGATATTACGCATCAACCTATCCGCCCTCATGGGTGAAAAAGACGACTACCTTGAAGTTTTTTTACCTGATATGACTTATAGCGATACCCCGATAAGGAGATGTATTTCCGAAGATTTAGCAGATATTTACCAGGATATTAAAGATTTTGTCTTTGTATTCCGTTTAGGATTGAACGAAACGATGAACGATGCATTGGTATGCTGCAAAGAGAATTTTGAGTTGCTTTGGGGACAAAAGTTGGTAAATACCATGCGCGCACTACATGACGTAAAATACAATCCGGATACCGGACTAAATGAAAACAAAGCATTTGACGACGAAGACACCATTCATGATGACGAAGATAAATAAACGTAACCATGAATTTGCGAGCAAGTATAAGTAAAGAAGAAATAAGCCGGATGCCCAAGGCAGGGTTTCAAGGCAAAATACACATACTGCAAACCGAAGCTGAAACTCAAAAAGCAGTTGCTTATCTCTCATCACAAAAAGCAGTGGGCATTGACAGTGAAACTCGTCCGTCATTCGCAAAAGGAAAAACGTACAAAGTATCCCTGTTGCAAGTGGCATCGGAAGAGCATTGCTTTCTCTTCCGGCTGAACTTTACAGGACTGAATCAACCGTTAATCGAACTGCTGGAACATCCAACAATTGTGAAAGTTGGAATTTCATTACGCGATGATTTTATGGTCTTACGCAAGTTGGCAACCTTTTCCCCGCAGACGTGCATAGACTTACAGAATTACGTATCTCTTTTCGGCATTCAGGAAAAAAGTTTGCAAAAAATTTACGCTATCCTGTTTGAAGAAAAAATATCCAAAGCGCAGCGTCTTTCCAATTGGGAATCGAATGAACTAACCAACGCTCAAAAAATATACGCTGCTACCGACGCGTGGGCATGCTTGAAAATCTATAATTTGTTAATTCACATTCATCCACATGAGTTACCTGAAAATATATCTTAAACCCGGCAAAGAGGAATCGCTGCAAAGATTTCATCCATGGATATTTTCGGGTGCCATTGTCCCTACCAATGAAAAAATCGAAGAGGGAGAAATGGTAGAAGTATATACTTCGCAAAAACAATTCATAGCCGAAGGACATTATCAAATTGGGAGTATCGCTGTGCGGGTACTTTCTTTCAAACAGGAAACCATAGACAATACGTTCTGGAAACGCAGGTTACAAGCAGCTTATGAGATGCGTAAAAGTATTGGATTAGTTGCCAATCCAGATAACAATGTTTACCGGTTAGTACATGGAGAGGGGGATAATCTTTCCGGATTGATTATCGATGTCTATGGCAAAACAGCCGTGATGCAAGCACATTCCATAGGCATGCACATAGAACGTATGACCATCGCCCAAACATTGATTGAAATAACAACCGGCGAAATAGAGCATATTTACTACAAATCGGAAATGACATTACCTTTTAAGGCGAGTCTTTATCCTGAAAATGGCTTTTTAATCGGTGAAACTTCCGACAATACGGCGAAAGAATACGGCTTAACATTTCATGTAGATTGGCTGAAAGGGCAGAAAACCGGCTTTTTTGTTGACCAACGGGAAAATCGAGCTTTATTGGAACATTACGCCAAAGGGCGTTCCGTATTAAATATGTTTTGTTATACCGGAGGATTTTCATTTTATGCCATGCGTGGCGGAGCAAAATCAGTTCATTCTGTGGATAGTTCAGCAAAAGCGATAGAACTCACTAACCAAAACATGGCATTGAACTTTCCGGACGACAAACGTCATGCCGCTTTTGCCGAAGATGCTTTCAAATATCTCAATTATATTGAAAACGACCAATACGATTTAATCGTATTGGATCCTCCTGCTTTTGCCAAACACAAAGACACACTACGCAGTGGTTTGTTGGGGTATCGAAAACTAAACGCCAAAGCTTTCGAAAAAATCAAATCCGGTGGAATATTTCATATCTCTATGTGAATTTCCATTACCTCCATTGACAAATATTAAGGCAGATACCTACGAATCCTTAAGAAATATTTAACTAAATTTCACAGAAGCCGATGCCAAACGAATCAAAGATATTGAAAGCATAACCAACCACGACGTAAAAGCCGTGGAATATTTCCTGAAAGAACAGTTCGATAAATTGGAAATTCTGAAAGACCGGAAAGAGTTTATTCATTTCGGACTAACCTCACAAGACATTAACAACACAGCTGTTCCTCTTTCCGTTAAAGAAGCATTGGAACAAGTTTACTATCCTCTGATAGAAGAATTGATAACACAACTAAAGTTCTATGCCGAAGAATGGGGAAA
>SNRY01000422.1_pt1 | contig 14501 bp, 15 predicted proteins | sample 4693421 | NCBI WGS metagenome assembly SNRY01 (sample SAMN11003215, study PRJNA524138) | termite gut metagenome | isolation source: Bacteroidetes bacterial symbionts from single cell of protist host amplifed... | host: Streblomastix strix ... | reverse complement strand
ATCTATTAGCGGCTTTAGGGGCATATAGTTTCTTTCCTAAAAAACCATCCATTAAATTCGATAAAGGACAAATCTCCAAATTGGATTTGTTCCTCTGAGATATAACCCGTTTTTACGATACTAAAATTCACTTGTGGAAAGTGAAGAGGGAGAACTGTGTCTGATCAGGAATTGCCTATAAACCTGAGCTTTCGTCGAACTCAGGTTTTTAGTCTTGTAAGTAAATAAAAGCTTTTTATAATCGGCATTACACAGATAAATTATCTATACATTGATTTAATGCTATCAGAATTCACCCACAACCGATTCACAGACATAGTTCTGTTTGTCAACAAGACTAAAAGGGATATTTCGTATTATTATTGTTTTCATGTGAAAATAGGAGAAAGTAAAAATTATCGGGGAAACCGAATATTATTTTGATGAAAAATTGTCGTCCATATCATTTAAACAATTAAAAATGTTATTATGAAAACAAAATTTACATTATTAGTCCTTTTACTCTGTTTTCTAATTTCAGTAAACACTGTTGCTCAAGAAAAGAAAATAAAAGATAGGAGTTATCTGGAAGCATCAGAAGTTCCTAATAGTTTAGAACTTTTACCTCCTCCACCTGAAGCAAGCAGTATCCTGTTTTTATATGATAAAGCTCAATACGATTGGGGTTTACTACAAAGAAATACACCAAGAGGTGATCAGGCCGTACAAGATGCTCGTGTAGATGGTAACGGTGTACCGATGGCATTTTCTGAAGCTTTTGGTATTGAAATAACAAAAGAAAACACACCTGAAATACACAAACTTGTATTAAACATGAGAGAAGACGCGGGAGACTTGGCAACTCACCATGCAAAAAATTACTATATGCGCGTTCGTCCGTTCAGTCTCTTTAATCAAATGACTTGTAACCCTGAACAACAACAAGAACTTTCTACTAATGGTTCGTATCCATCAGGACATACTGCTATTGGTTGGGCTACAGCTCTTGTATTGGCAGAAATCAATACGGACAGACAAAATGAAATCTTGAAACGCGGATACGAAATGGGACAAAGTAGAGTTATCTGCGGATACCATTTCCAAAGCGATGTAGATGCTGCAAGATTGGTTGCAGGTGCAGTTGTAGCACGCCTTCACGCGAATGAGGCGTTCATGTTCCAATTAAAGAAAGCTAAAGAAGAATTTGCAAAATGTCAGAAAGCTGGAAAAGTAAAACCAAGTGAGAGAAAATAAATTATTAATTGCGAGGAGGTGCTTCACAAAGTATGTTATTTGTTTATATATAACCTGTAGTGCATTTAGGCAAGACATTAAAGACTTTTTTAACGTGAAGTATTGCCTTTTACGCTTGATGCGTGGTGGGATAAAAAGGAAACAAAAGTGGGATATGAAATCAACTTTGCCAAATACTTTTATAAAGATCTACCGCCTCGGTCATTGGTTGAAATTGCCAATGATATTCTTGCTATAGAAAAAGAAACCGAAGGATTACTAAAAGAAATTATAGAAGTATGATAACCGCAAAAAAACACACTAAAATTGAATGGATTGGCGAGTATCCTACACATTGGAAAATTCTGCGCATAAAAAATCTGTTTCGAGAAATCGATAATCGAAGCGTAACAGGCAACGAAGATTTGCTTTCGGTTTCGCATTATACGGGAGTTACGCTGAAAAAGAAAATTTGGAAAGCGAAAATGATCATTTGACTAACGCGGAAAGCTTAGTGGGTTATAAGCTAGTAAAACAAGATGATTTGGTTATCAATATTATGTTAGCATGGAATGGTAGTGTAGGTATTTCGTCCTTTGACGGTATCACGAGTCCAGCTTATTGTGTATACCGAATAAAAGGAGATAACAATCCTAAATATTTTGGCTATTTATTCTCAACATCTTTATTCAAAGCTGAATTTCGAAGATATTCAACAGGCAATTATTGATAGCCGATTACGTTTGTATTCGGATAAATTTTTCAGTATTTTTTCTATTATTCCTCCAAAAGATGAGCAAGACTGTATTGTTTGCTATATCAAACTAAAGGAAGAGAAGATAAATTACTTTATTCAAAAGAAGCAACGTCTTATTGAATTGCTGAAAGAACAAAGGCAGAGTATAATTGATGAAGAGGTAACGAAAAAAGGGAAAGAGTGGATAATTTTAAGATTGAAAGATGTTGTAACAATTAATGATGAAGCATTAACTAAAAAAACAAATGACGACAGTGTCCAAAAAAATGTGTAAATGAAAACTACAAGTTTCCTTACTTGTAGTTTTTTATTTGGTATTGCTAATTATGTATAGATATTATCATTTTAAATAAAATTGTAATACTAAGAGCCTGTTTAAATTTTATTCAATAATAATTTTATAGAAGCGATTTTTACCATTTCTTCTGCCGAATCGAACGTGGTCTCGTAATTACGACAAAGCCTCCTGTTGTTATCAAACCAAGCGAAAGTCCTCTCAACAATCCAACGTTTACGAATGGGTCTAAATCCCTGCTCCCAGTAATGGCTGATTATGACTTGCAAAACATAACCAAATGTTTTTCTGAGAGTTTCAGCTAATTCACCCCTATATCCACCATCAGCTATTATCGTTTTTACCGAAGAACATAATTCTTTCAATACTCGCATCAACAGGCAGGCGGCTTTACTGTCATGGATGTTTGCTATCGTTACCATAACGGCTATTAGAAAACCGTTTTTGTCAACAACCACATGTCGTTTTATTCCCTTTACTTTCTTATTGCCATCAATACCATTAAGCGAGCGATTATTGCCCCAACGTACACTTTGACTATCCATTATTCCCAGACTGGGGCGAATATGCTGTCCGAGTTTCAACCTTACCGAATCACGTAAACCGCCCAATAACAAATCAAATTCTTCCATTCCGGACCATTTGCGATAATAGTAATAAACCAACTCCCATTTAGGATATTCTTTGGGAAGCATACGCCACTGGCAACCCGTTTTTACTAAATAGAACAAGGCATTCCATATCTGTTGTAAACTATGTTTTCGCTTTCTCTCTTGCGGCAACAAAACTTTTTCTATAAATTGCCACTGGGTTTCTGTTAAATCTGTTGGATACATTTTCTTTTTGTTTGGTAACTTCAAAGAAAATAACGATCAAGGGACACAGAAACCCTTTTAGTATTTTATTTCATTAAAATTTAAACTGGCTCATAACATTTTCTCCATTATAATTCCATTTTCTTTTATTTCTCCCGAAAAACAACCATATCCACGGTTTACACCTCCTCCTAAAGGAAGCATTCCTGTAGCAATATCTTGTAAAGCCAATTTGAATGCTTTCTTAATAGTAGTTGATTCTTCCTCATGGGCTATTGCTTCATAGTTAACTTTTAATATTAGCTTATATTGGGTATTTTTACCATATATGACTTCTTCTGCGAACAAAGCTCCATCTATAGCCCCACCGGTAAAACGGTCAATAGCTACATGGTTTAAAATTTTTGTTTTTTCAGGACCAACTGCTTCTTGAATAAGGTCCGAAATCATTACATTTCCCCGTTTTACATCCTTATTATTTGCATATCCAAATAATGTTTCTACCGCTTCATTACTATTTTTTGCTCTTTCATCCACTTTATACTCCCCGTTAATTTCTTTGATGCAAAACCCTTTCAAACGATTATAATGAAACACAACCCTATGAGCTAATGCCCCCTTTACAGAACTACCTGGAATTAAAATACTTTTTGCTTTCGCTTCCGGTTTTCCATTTGACCAGTCAAAATAAGTTTCCGAAACGGCAGTCATATCGGCTTTATCATTTCCAAACCCGGAACCAAACAAGAAAAAGTTATCCGGAGTGAGAGTTAACTCGTAAGTAGTCCAATCGTTATCTGCATTTGATTGAATATTCTTTTCTGTTTTTCCATTCTTAATTTTAGCATTCAACGAAGACGTTTTTTCCAAATAATCATCCAAATCGACCGTCAGGTCATATTGCTTCGTAGTATATTCCACTATCTTTGTTTCACCGAACCCCTTTCTCGTACCCGAACCGATACGCAATGATTCTTTCATCAGTTCACTTAAAATTTCATTAAAGACAGGCTCATTTGTCTTTTCTTCAGACAACATCTCTATTTCAAAACAAAAGCGAGTTCCTTTAAATACAACCTCTTCATCGAATTTTCCCGTATTACGAGTTACCCCTTTACCATTGATACAAACATGTTGCCGTATAGGTAATTCTTTGAAACAAGACAGATAGCCACTCCATTCTTTTTTGTTCAAAATTCCTTCAATTACCGTGTTGTCCTCATTTACGATATGTGCCGAAGAAAAAATGATTTTGGAACCTTCACCAATATTTTCTTCTGTTCGTTTTCCATTTTCTATTCTTCTAAGATTTTCCTGAAACCCAAATATTTTTTTCTTTTCCTTTCCTTTTATAGCATGTCGCAAAATACCTGCTAAAGAAGTACCTGGTATATAAGGCAGTCCATTCGCATCTCGTACCACAAAACTATCTGTCATAATACCCTTTTCACCGGAGCTTACCGCCAAAGGTGTAACAGTTTCAATCGTTATTTGTGCCATATAACGGTATGAATATACTCTTTCAATCATATTATTTCCCTCCTTGCTATTTTTGCCATTTCTGATGACAAATTTATTAATGCTGATTGACAATTTTCTTCCGTGAGTTTATCAAAGAATTCTTCTCTAAACTTTTCACGTCGACCTTTATCATCCCATTTTTCTTTTGCTACACCATGTGTCAAATAAGCAGTAGGACATTCTTTGCCATTTTTAAATTCTTTCTTTTCAAATAGTTCTTTTTTTAATTCTTTTTTTGTTTTAAACTGTGTTGCCAATGCTCTGATTGTTCCCCATTGAGAAGCAAAAGAATTTGATTTAAAGTCGGATTTATGTTCGGTTACAAATTTATTAACTATTTGATATACAATATTTTCTCTTTCTTCTTGTTCATGCCTGTTTTTTAAGTAGAGAAATAGAGGGTCATTACAATTGACTTCTGGTCTTTTCCCTTCTTCTTCGTTTTTTCCTTTGTCTTTTGTTTGATTATTAAAATATTTCGATTCTCCTTTTCCACCTTCTATAGAAGTCAAAAATTCCGGATTAATACTAATTTTACCAAAACCTTCATTTTGGTATTTTCCAACAAAATCATTTCCATTGTAACTCAGCTTTTCCGTTACTCCTTCTTTTTGCTTAATATAGAAAACACTCCCTTTTTCAATCCCGCAACGGTCGGTATCTCTTGCTTGACGTTGGAAGTTCCATGGTGCATATTGAAAAGTTCTTACTTGGGAGTTCTTCCAATCAATTTCTCCATTCTCAAAACCTAAATCTTCGACAGTAGGTTGAAATGTTGGTAAGCCATATTCATCCAAAAAAATTAAACGGGCATCGGCATATACCAAAACATAGTTTTTGATATTACTTCCGTCAAAAAAACGATATTCTTGTGTCTCTATAGGTTGAATTTTTATTGATCCGTATTGAGCTGTTCGTGAACGACCGATTCTACGTTCACCTATAATACTCTCTTTAATTTTGTCTATTAACCCGTTATCAACATTGTCATCTATAAAAATAGAAAAACGCCAATGGCTTCCTCTTTTTAACGATTCATATCCATACATTTGACTGTCGGCAGAACGGCGCATGTTCCTGTCATAAGCCGATTTTATGGCAAACGATTTTTCAACATTAACTTCGATTTCATACAAAGGAGTACTACTTTCTTTTAACGCCGAAAAATCGTAAAACCCTTTGCGACATTGTTTCGGTTGAAATTTTCTAATGAATTCATTTTCTTCCTCCGGCATCGCATGGTGAATTATCACTTCATAGTTTTTCTTATCTTCCTTATCTCTCTTATCTTCTCCTAATTTGGCACAATACATAGATGCCGGAATCCGCAATGTACGATTCCCATCTTTGGAAGGGTGCGCATCGCCAAAACGAACCTTACTACTATGGAAAACCAGTAAATTTTCTTCCGGTGAGAGTGTCGGATAAAGCGTTCCGGCAGCAATCCCCAAGAAATTATTTCCGGGAATAAAATCCAAACTTTCTTGATTACCCTCGGTTGCAGCTTTTTGATTCAGCACTACATCGGTTAACAACTTTGTTTTAAAAATCAATTCTTTCATTTCGTACCTCCCTCATTAATAATGGTAATGGAGCATCTTCCTAAACCTCGGTTACGATTTTGTCCCAAACGTTTGATAAATCTCAATCCCTTTATTATATTAATTTCTAATTCTTCCGGAACATCTATTATTTTTCCATACAATTCACAAGGAATAGTTACTTCTATTCGCCGCAGGCTATGCTCTTCTGCTACACCCTCATCATTAATCGCTGTAGAGGCAATTCTCCGATAAAGATATTTACTGAATTGAGCTTCGGTAATCTTTTTTTTCAATTCTTCGTTCAATTCCGCATTAGCAAAAAAACACAATCCCTTGGTTGCTTCTTTGTTTTTTTTGTCAAAATAACCAAAAGCTTGATGAATCATCTCTTTTGTTTCATCATCATCGCTTTTAGAGAGTTGATTTATTTCCTCTACAGCTTCACGAACCAAACCTTTTATCGTTTTTCCCGGTATAAAAGGAAGATTATTTTCATCTTTGATAACCAATAAATCCACATCAACACCGGAGCTTAGCCCCGAACCACAATGCCAATCACCGAAAAATGTTATTTTATATTTTATATTCATATTTGTATATTTTTTTCTGTTAAACTATCGAATGAAGACACAGAGCACAAAGAGAGAATATCATAAAAAGGTATTGATATTTCACCGTTTTTCAGCAATTTTTGATATTTTTCAAGTGCTAAATTTTCAGCAACTTGTTGATTATCAATTTTCAACAACTGTTGATATTTTTCAAGCTCCAATTTTTTAATAACTTGTGGATCACCGATACTAATAATGCGTTTCATTTTCTGATTGGCCATTTCCACATCATCAAACAAGGTCGCAAGCCATTGTCTAAGGTGAGATTTAATAGCGCTCCCTTCGTTACCGTTCAACTCTTTTACGTTTTTGATTAATTGCCCAATCGTAGCAGTAGTAACAGATCCTTTAGTTTTGGCATGTTCTCCACAATAATAAGGACCGAACTCAAATGAAGTTTTCTCTTGGGGAGTTAACATTCGACTCTTAATTTCTTCTATATCCGTAATAAAGCTATCCTCTACCTTGTGGAACATCAAACAAGACGGAGCTAAATCTTTATCTATTTTTTTAGCTTCCTTTTTAGCCCTTCCACAAAGTTTTTCCGCCAAATCAACAGCATAATGAAACGGATAAGATGATTTAACATACGCAATTCCTGCGCAAGCGGTTAGCCTGTTTTCTCCTAATTTTTTCGATTCTTCCTCAAAAGCTTCTAAAAATATTTTTGTGTATTCAACAGCGAAGTCAGCCTTGCATATCACAGTTACATCATCGCCACCTAGAACTATTGGACGGATGGGTATGATGTCATCTTTGAAATAGTCTTTCTTTACCTCACCAAAAGCTCTTCGAGCGCTCATTTTGGTAATTTTATCTAATTCTAACGAAAAATCTCTCATTTCTTTTGCATTCTTACCTACTCTTTGAACAATATTCCCTAAGCCATTTCCGTCTGCATGGATAACGGCAATCCAACTGTTTTTACCGGCAATTTTATCTATTTCATTAGTAATCTTTTTTTCTGTTACCTCCTCTCCAAATGCTTTTCTTGCCAAATCTATTGAATCCTTCATCTTTTTTTTAGAAGCAGAAGCCTCATCAATAAGTTCTTTTTCATTACCGCCACCATATTCTTTTCCTACTTCTTCTACAGCCGGAAGTCCGGTGGAAGGGGCTCTCTTTATTGCCATCAACCCCAATGTTTGAGAACGAACAGCCTTATTTCGTTGTACTCTTAACCTTTTTTCCAATTCGTCGGATTGTTCACCGTAATCCGATAAATCTCCTTTAATACGAACCACCGCTTGACTTATCGTTATTCCTGGCGCCATTTTCATTACTTTTCGCGGAAATTCCAATACCGCTTTTCTACAATTTTCTTTGTTTTCAAAAACATAGAGAATTTTTCCTGCTGCCCTTACAATCCAGTTTTCATCTTTTTCTTTTTCATCTTTCACATACTCTTCAAATGCTTTGAAGCATATTTGTTCTACCAACTCACTTGCCCCTGCTATTTCGATAAGTTTATTTGTCTGAAAAATGAAACCTTGTATTCCTTGAACAGATGCTCCATACAAATATTTTTCTTCCATAATTTATAATTTTATTCTTATTTCTCACATCCTTGTTATAACCCCAAACCCCACACTTGTACTTTTTCCTATCCCGACATAATCCGGCAACGAAACATTGCATTGAAATTCCCCATCAAATGCCATTAGTTTTACCCCCTTGCAATCTACCAATCCATAATTCCTTAACCCTGTCAATTTACAGATCACTTCTTTGTCCAGTCTCCTCTCAATCCCTTTGGCAAAAGAAAGGATGTTCCCCGTTAGAATCCGTTCCATAAATGCTGTTTTCTCTCCAATTCCTTCCATTTCATTGTATTTTTGATAGTTGTCACTATTGAGCGGCAGCCATTTGCGGATGCAGTAACGAAACATGGAATCCCACACTTGCACCAGAAACCGTTGCGGTTTTACGGAATCTATTTCCATCTCTACTTCCCTGTCCCCCAAGCGAAACGTAAAATTGCAGGCGGAGAAAAACTGCCCCACAGCTTCCGTTCCTTCATTGATACATACTATCGCTGCCCGTCCCCGAATCTTTTTATATTGAATAAGCGGATAAGCATAACGAAATTTTTCTTCTTGATGATTGTGAAACAGTACGTTGGCTTGCTCGTTCAACGCATGGATAACGGCTCCTCTGAAAAAAGATATTTCATTTCCGGCAATACTGTTTTTAAATAGTATAACTAATATACGTGTAGAGTCCACTGTGTGGTATATGTTTAGGAAATACTTACTGCAAAATTTATAAAATAAAATGGGTATTGTTAATTTGCTATAAAAATTATAATGTAAGATTGATTATTAGGAGTTTAACGCCTATTTTGACTAAAAACTATATTAATTTAACAATACCTTATTTATCAATAAGTTGTATAAAGTTACTTATTTATCACAACCTATTAGTATTTTCACTTTTGAAACTATTATCCTTGAAATATGTTGCATGAGGAGATAAATGCCCTTTGTGTTGTGTTTCACAATAAATCCAAATCTCATTATCCTCAAGCATTATGCTGTATAGTTGCATTCCTAATACTTGCTCTTTATGTAATTTCGAATGTCTTGCGTTGAATTCTCTATGAAACACGCTCTTTACTCCAAAGTTTGTTAATATTTTGGAAATGACAATTTGGGAATCAATAAAAGGTTTTGTATTCTTTTTGATTTTATAAACTTCTGTGATTAATGCTGTTTTAGTCAACCCGAATAATTTTCTATCTTTTTCATAATCAAAATATTGACACCAATATATGGCTAATTTTGACTTATCCAATGTTTTGATTATTGTTTTGTGATTAATGTCAGTTATCATTTTTCAAATTTAATAAATTTTGTTGCAACGATATTATATTGGTGTAGTTTTGTATTTGCAACCTCAAAAAAGTAGATACATAAGTACCTCACCAATAACCCAGGACAAAAATAAATATAAAATTAGGAATTGGAAAAACTATAACAAATGTTATTTAAGCTTTTTGAAGTAGGCGTTTTGCTACGATAGGCAAAATTAATACCTTTGCTGTAATAAAGAAATATAATATGGAGAAGAAGTACAACAGCATGACGCTATTCGCGTTTCAGGAGCAATTCAAAGACGATATGGATTGTCTTGGGTATCTTTCGGAATTGAAATGGAAAGGAGGTTTTGTATGCAGCAAATGCGGACACACCCATTGCTGCAAAGGTCACGAGATGGCTTACAGTCGGCAATGCACCAAATGCAGGCATGTGGAATCGCCCATGGCAGGTACCTTGTTCCATAAGTGTAAGTTTTCGCTGTTGAAGGCATTTTATATCGTGTATTACGTATCAAGCAACAAAAAGGGAATCAGCAGTACGGAGTTGAGCCGGAAATTATGTTTACGGCAGAAAACCTGTTGGTTGTTCAAGCAGAAAGTTATGCGAGGGATGCAAAGTAGAGGGACATATCCGGCAAGGCTTTGTTGAAGTTGATGAGACAACGGTAGGAGGTCAAGAAGAAGGGACTCGTGGACGGAAAAACATTGATAAGAAATTGATTGTTTTGGCGACAGAGCATTCGGGCAAAGGTATCGGCAGGATGTATGGTAAAGTAATCTCCCATGCGAGCACCAAAGAACTTGTAGGCTTTATGAAAGCCTTGATTGATAAAGAGTCCAAAGTAAAAACCGATGCATGGGTTAGCTATAAGCCTTTGAGAGGGCATTTTGGGAATCTTGTGCAAGTGCCTTCGGGCAAGAAGGGAGAGAATTTTCCCCAGATGCACCGTGTGATTATGGGCTTTAAGGGATGGCTCAGAGGAATGCACCATAGTGTAAAGCACTTGCAAGCATACATAGATGAGTATTCTTACCGCTTTAACAGGAGTGCAATGAAAGAAGGTATTTTCGACAATCTTCTAAGTAACTGTTAGGGAATTAATAAAAGATTGTATTCTGTGAATACAGCATAGGATAATTATCTCATATTTAATTAATAACGACAAGAATTAAATATTATGAGTAATTATCCTACTAATTTGACTGATAGTCAGTGGCGATTTATCGAGAAGATATTGAATGACCAAAGAAAACGTTCACATTCCTTGCGTGAAATCTGGAATGCGATTATTTACTTGGTAAAAACCGGTTGTCAGTGGCGTATGTTGCCCCATGACTTCCCTCATTGGTCGGCAGTTTATTATTATTTGAAGAAATGGAAGAATAATGGATTATTTGAAGAAGTTTTGGATAATTTAAATCAGAGACAAAGAAAATTATCTGGAAAGAAAGCCGACCCCAGTGTGGGTATCATCGACAGTCAATCGGTAAAAATTGCCCATACCTGTGCGCAGGATGTTGGATATGATGCAGGCAAGCGAATAAAAGGTCGAAAACGTCATATTGTTACTGATACGCTGGGCTGCCTTTTATTGGTTTTGGTACATGGGGCAGGAGTCCAGGATCGTAATGGAATCAAACAGGTTTTACCCTTGCTAAAGTATAAATACCTGGGGAGTATAAAAGCGATCATTGCTGATAATGGGTATAGCGGACAACCGATAGTGGATTGGGTGAAACAGCAGTTTTCATGGAATCTGGAAATCGTCAAGAGAACTGAACAATCCAAATTCAAAGTTTTACCTAAAAGATGGATTGTGGAAAGAACACTGGCCTGGATATCACTTTCTAGAAGAAACTCAAGAGATTATGAAAAAAATACAGATACTAGTCAAACCATGATACAATTAGCGATGATCAGAATTTTCATTAATAGAATTTAAATGGAATTTCCTAACAGTTACTTAGAAGAATGGTACTCGCTGAACCGTGCCCATACAAAAGCATTCGTAATTAAATGCCTACTTCAATAAGTTTTTTCTCCATTTACATAATGAAGTCATCTAGACTTTTTTTTGTAATAGTTACGACTAAATCTGACAGTATGGCTATTTTTAATGCGTTTGTTATGACATACACGAATACAAGTACTATCTACGTAAGTGATACCGGTACATTGTCCAAAACAAATCAGTTTCAGGAAAAGAACAAATTGTATAAAAACCTTACTCTGTAACTCTACAAAACGGTTGTAGGATACTAAATCAGGAAACTCACGGGTTAAGTGTTTCTGTACATAAAACAGGTAATAATGCTTGAAACTACGGAACGCTCCAAAATGAAACCCTATGAGTATCGTCATGATTTCGCTGTCCCTCATGCGAGAAGAACGATGGTATTTTCTCTTATCGAGAGTCTCTATTTGATGTGTTTGAGCTTCCAAATCAAATTCTTTGCAGAAATCGTCTGCAATACAAAGTATCTCTATAATTTTATCTGGGTAAACATAAATTTTGAGTGTTTGTTATATTATTGATTTTCAACTATGAAAATAACATATTCAAACTATATTTACCCCGTTTTTATTCGCTTTTTTTCGTCGAACTCAGGTTCATATCAAAATTAACTTGACACTAGGATCGTTTGTGTGTGTATCATTTTTGTGCACACTTTCTCCGTTTAGATTAGTTGTGTGCAAATTGTGTGCGCTAAAAAAGAAAAGAGGCTTACAATTTCTTGTAAGCCTCTCATTTTCAGGTAGCGCGACCCAGGATTGAACTGGGTACCTCATGATTATGAATAAAAATCTTACAAAAGCAACATAATACAAGCACTTACTAATCAATATCAAATTTTCTCACCCTCTTTTTCTTTTATTCGCTTCACCAGCCAAATTTGTTATAGTTTGTGTCATAAATGTGTCATAGACAAAAATAAAAGAGGTTAGTTTTTGATTCTAACCTCTTGATTTTCAGCCGTCGGGGTGAGAAGATTCGAACTTCCGACCACACGCCCCCCAGAGAAGGAAAATTTTGCTCTATTTTTTTGTAATTTATTGTTTTTCATTACATTTGTGGTTGTATTACAGCACTTTTAGAATAGGCAAATTATATCTATTTTCATCCTTTCTTCAGTTAAAACGTCAGTAAAACGTCAGTAATTTTTTGAATGATGAAATATGTAAGTTTTAAACTTTGGACTACGGAGAAGTACCTTTATAAAGATGGGTATGCTATTTGGCTGGTTGTTCGTAAAGAAGGGAAACGGAAAGCTTTTTCTGTTGGACTTTATGCATATCCACACCAATGGGACGAAAATACAGAATTGTTTGTAACCGATAAAAGAGTATCAGGTCTCCATCCTGACCGGAAGCATTTGAATGAATGGCTTACCCAAAAGAAAGCTGAGATAATTCGGATTATGTCCAAATTTGAAGATGAGAAAATAGATTGGACTATCAATCAATTCGAGGATGTTTTTTTCAATTACTCAAAAAAAGGGGAAAGTTAAAGACTACATTGAGAACTTAATTACTACCCTTAAAGATACCAATCATGTTGGGAACGCAAATTGCTATAGTGTTACTCTACATATGCTTGAACTATTTGATAACAAGTTTAATGAAAAAGTTTTTTCAGAGATTGGTATCAAATATGTTAAGGCTTTTGATGTGTTCCTGCAAAAAAGAGATTGTAAGGGTAATACCCGTAAATATTATTTCAAAGCATTGAGGGCTACTTTAAATAAAGCCATTCAAGATGGTGAAGCCTCTGAAAACACCTATCCTTTTGGAAAAGGCGGTTTTAATATTGCATCACTCGAAGAAGAAACCGTCAAACGATATTTACCAATGGATTGCATGGAAAAAATTAAATCTTCTGTTATGGAAAATCAAACATTGGAACTTACCCGAAGATTGTTTTTATTCTCCTATTACTGTTATGGCATTTCGTTTATTGATATGGCTTCACTAACCAAGAAGAATATTATTAGGTACAATGGTGGCGATTACATCGTTTACAAACGCAACAAAACAAAAGAGGCGAAGAAAGTTAAAGCCATTCAGATAAAAATAACACCTGAAATACAAAGCCATTTGAATTGGTTTGCCGCAAATACCATTTTAATAGAAAATTATCTTGTCCCTATCATTTCCCGCAGCGGGTACCAAGGTGAACAATTATATAATCATATCCGAAGCCGATTTGGTAGGAATAACAAAAATCTGAAAGAATTAGCAAAACAGTTGGATATTACGGAACTCACATTGACAAGTTATGTCAGCCGACATACAATGGCGATGACATTACAAGATAATCAGGTGCCACGTGAAATTATTTCTCAGATTTTGGGGCATAACGATTTATCGACAACCAATACCTATTTGGATAGTTTTTCAAGTGGTATAATTGACGAAGCCGTCAAAGTTTTGTAAGGTAGTTTTGGGCTTATTTTCATACTTTTGCACAATCATTTGAGAATAATTATGCTATCAAAAAACGAATTACAGGAATTAATACTTGATATTGAGAGTGATCTGGTAGAACGAACAACCTCTACAACCGATACCGACAAATTCAGCGAGGCTATTTGTGCTTTCTCAAATGATATTGCCATTCACAAAAAGCCGGGTTATTTACTTATTGGAGTACATGACAAAACAAGTGAATTATCCGGGTTGAAAACAACAGATAGAATATTACAGAATATTTCGGCTATTCGTTCAGATGGAAATATTTTGCCGCAACCGGTTATGACTGTTCATAAATATTCTTTTGATAAAGGAGATGTTATTGTTGTTGAAGTAACTCCGGCACATTTTCCGCCTGTTCGATATAAAGGCACTATTTGGATACGGATTGGACCGCGACGAGCTATTGCCAACGAAATGGAAGAACGATTACTAATTGAAAAAAGGACATCCAACG
>SNRY01000421.1_pt1 | contig 14543 bp, 6 predicted proteins | sample 4693421 | NCBI WGS metagenome assembly SNRY01 (sample SAMN11003215, study PRJNA524138) | termite gut metagenome | isolation source: Bacteroidetes bacterial symbionts from single cell of protist host amplifed... | host: Streblomastix strix ... | reverse complement strand
ACAAGATAAGATTTCTTTAAGGGTCGTCGCAGACTACGACGTTGATAGGTCGCAGGTGTATGAGCAGTAATGTTTTCAGCCGAGCGATACTAATTGCCCGTAATCTTTCTTCTTGTTTGTTTAGGTTGTCGGTGTATGCTTTTGAATATTGTATGTTATGTGTGAGGGAAAAAGACTTATCAGGTGACTATAGCAACGGGGTTCCACCTCTATCCATACCGAACAGAGAAGTTAAGCCCGCTAACGCCGATGGTACTGCGTCACAGTGGGAGAGTAGGAAGTTGCCGGATTTTAATGGAAGATACGAACAACGGACAGGTGTCAGACAGCGACAGCGAGGTACGGGTAGTATAAACGAAGCACAAGGCAGGTAAGTACAAGACCGTTACCTGACGCAAGGAGGCACGAACAGACGCAAAGTAAGAAGACAGGGAAAGACCCACGAACGCTCCGAAAGAGAAGAGAAAGGAGACGAGAGTGGGATTTTTTGTGTAATAGCATTAACTTTTACTTATCGATTCCCAAATAAAAAGACAACCTGTCGAAAGAGAAGACAGGAATTTGTGTTAAAGCAAGAATTTAAAAAATATCCGCTTTTATTCTATAAATAAGAATCTTGTACGATAACATTCCCCGTATTGAAAAAAACGATGATATTGTTACTATAAGGAAAATAATCCGTATATTTGATTATTCATTCCATTAACCTATATTTTAAATCAATACCTATGAGCACATACCAAAAACAAAACACGAAAATGACGCAATACAGATGGACGATCTGTGCCATGCTTTTTTTCGCAACAACAGTTAACTATTTAGATCGGCAAGTATTATCCTTAACATGGAAAGATTTTATTTCTCCTGAATTTCATTGGACAAATACGGATTATGGTGTTATCACTTTTTGGTTTTCTATCATTTATGCAGCTTCCATGCTGTTTGCCGGTCGTTTGGTAGATTGGTTGGATACGCGGAAAGGATACTTGTTGGCAATTGGTGTTTGGTCAATAGGTGCGTGTTTACATGCTTTTTGTGGTATAGCAACTTCGGGTTGGTTGACCGGAAATTGGTTTGTTGGTTTTGAAGGAGCTAAAGTGGCTATTGCAACCGTTGATAATGTTTCTCTGATTGTAAGCGTCAGCATCGGTTTATTTGTATTTGCGCGTTTTGTGTTAGCTGTTGGGGAAGCTGGTAATTTTCCGGCTGCTATTAAGGCAACGGCTGAATATTTTCCGAAGAAAGATCGAGCTTTTTCTACTAGCATTTTTAATGCCGGTGCTACGGTAGGCGCACTGGTTGCTCCTATAACGATTCCTTTTATAGCTAAAGCATGGGGATGGGAAATGGCTTTTCTTGCGATTGGCGCACTTGGTTTTCTTTGGATGGGTCTTTGGGTATTTGTATATAAAAAACCGGAAAAGAATTCAAAAGTAAATGCAGCCGAGTTGGCTTATATCCAACAAGATAAATATTCTGATGGGGCAAAAGAAAAAACGGAAGAGCAAGTAGAAAGAAAGTTATCTTTTATAGAATGTTTTAAATTTAAACAAACATGGGCTTTTGCTTTCGGTAAGTTTATGACTGACGGCGTATGGTGGTTTTTCTTGTTTTGGACGCCGGCTTATTTAAGTTCGGTGTATGGCATGGATTCCGCACAGGCTGCTGTTCCCTTATTTACTCTTTATGTGATTACGCTTCTTTCTATCATCGGTGGTTGGCTTCCTACCTATTTTGTAGAAAAACGAGGAATGAATCCTTATGCGGGACGTATGAAAGCGATGTTGATTTTTGCTTTTTTCCCTTTGTTAGCTCTTCTGGCACAACCTTTAGGACAAATTACTTATTGGTTACCAGTCATTATAATAGGTATTGCGGGAGCGGCACATCAATCATGGTCAGCTAATATTTTTTCCACGGTCAGTGATATGTTTCCCAAAAACGCCGTTGCTACTGTTATAGGTATTGGCGGTATGGCAGGAGGTATCGGTTCTTCTCTTATTAATTTAGGATCAGGGATCTTGTTTGATTATAGTGGTAAAACGCAAATGATATTCATGGGTTTCAAAGGAGAAGAAGCGGGTTATTTCATCATCTTTTCCATATGTTCCGTTGCTTATTTAATAGGATGGACAGTAATAAAACTGTTGGTTCCGAAATATAAACCTATTATAGTGATATAAATCGTATTATTTTACAAAATGATCAGGAAAACGCAAGTGATATTCATTATCATTTGCGTTTTCCTGTTTAAAGAATCATTGCTTTTAGATATTGCCCGCAATTTTAGAGAGAATGAACTTCATGAGGGAAGGAAAAACTATCCGTTAAATTCGATAAAGAACGACAGCTTCTCACAATGATTGTTGCAGGTTTACTATTGCCGGTTACTTGCCAATGCAAAATTTTCCAAATACATTTTCCAACACCATCTCATTCGTAATCTCTCCCACAATCTCTCCTAAATGAAACATACACTCCCGGATGTCTTGCGAAAGGAAATCTCCGGAGACATGGGTTTGTAGTCCTTCTCGTACTCGGCGAATGGAATCCAACGCGTGAGTAAGAGCTTCATAATGCCGTACATTCGTAACAATTATATCGTTTGACGTCACTGCCGAAAGATAAGTAAAACTTACAAGTTTCTGTTGAAGTAGATCTGTCCCGAGACGCTGTTTGGCAGAAATAAAAACAAAATCAATACCATTCGTATTTTTATTCGTATATGACGCTAAAAGAGAAGTTAACTCTTCTTTTTGAGAATCAAAAAGCATATCGATTTTATTAAATACCCAAATAACGTGTTTCCTTTTGCTCCATGACAAAATTATATCGGAAAACTTTTCTAATTGCTCACGGACATGATTAGTAGCGTCTATCATCCAAAGAACAATCTCTGCTTGGTCAAGTTTTTGGAAAGTGCGCTCTACACCCAAGTTTTCTATTTCGTCACCGGTTTCACGAATACCGGCAGTATCCATCAAACGGAACATCACACCGCCGAGATTAACTGTATCCTCAATAACATCACGTGTAGTACCGTGGACGGGACTTACAATCGCTTTTTCTTCATTAAGAAGCACATTAAGCAAGGTGGATTTACCGACATTGGTTTTACCGACAATAGCCACCGGGATTCCGTTCTTAATGACATTACCTATGCTGAATGAATGAACTAAACGGGATATAACGCTTTCTATTTCGTCTGCTAAAAGACATAATTTGTTTCGGTCGGCAAATTCCACGTCCTCTTCGCTAAAATCAAGCTCCAATTCTATTAGAGATGTAAAGTCGAGCAAGCGGATACGCAAATCACTAAGCTCTTTGCTGAATCCGCCGCGCATCTGACTCATAGCAAGGCGATGCATAGAAGCAGACGAAGATGCAATAAGATCTGCTACTGCTTCTGCTTGGCTCAAATCCATCTTTCCATTCAAAAAAGCGCGTTGCGTATATTCACCTGGGCGAGCCACGCGACAACCGTTTACTATGGGAAGTTGCATGATTTGTTGCATGATGTAGGGAGAACCATGACAAGTAATCTCTACGGAATCTTCACCGGTGTATGAGTGCGGAGAACGGAAGAGACTAACGAGTACCTCGTCTATCATTTCTTCCCCGCTAAAAATCCGTCCGAAAGTGAGAGTATATGGTTTTTGACTTTTAAAATTCTTGTCGTTTCCAGCAGGAACAAATAAGTTATCGGCAATACCGATGGCATTGGAACCGGAAATACGTATCAATCCAATAGCTCCACCTTGTGCAGTAGCCATGGCACAAATAGTATCTTGATTCATTTCATGTTTTTGATTTGATGTTGTTGAAGCTACAAAAATACAATATAATGAATTAACTTTACAGAGTTTTTATTCACGAATTACTCGCATGCTTATTCATTCATTGGCATCACTATTGGAATACACTTTCTTTCGCCATGCTCTGCTGGGAAGTTTGTTAGCAAGTATAGCATGCGGCATAATTGGGACTTACGTTGTTACGCAAAGACTTGTTTTTATTAGTGGAGGAATTACTCATGCTTCGTTTGGAGGCATTGGATTAGGATTATACACCGGTATTTCACCCATAGTGTCAACGGCTGTATTTTCCGTACTTTCGGCTTTTGGCATCGAGTGGTTGAGCAAACGAAAAGATGTGCGGGAGGATTCTGCGATTGCTGTATTTTGGACGTTTGGAATGGCGGTAGGAATCATGTTTACTTTTCTTTCTCCCGGATTTGCACCGGACCTTTCTGCTTACCTATTCGGCAATATATTAACCATTACACAAACAGACCTTATCATGCAAGGGGCAGTCTGCATCCTCCTGATACTATTTTTCACCTTGTTTATCAACTCTATTATCTATATTGCTTTCGACCGTGAATTCGCTCGTTCGCAAAGGCTTCCTGTAGTCCTGTTTGAGTACGTGCTAATGATATTTATTGCGCTGACTATTGTTTCTTGTTTACGTATGGTTGGCATTGTGTTAGTCATCTCGCTATTAACTATTCCTCAAATGACAGCCAACCTCTTTACGCACAATTTTAAGCGGATGATTTGGGCTTCTATCGGCATTGGTTATTTGAGTTGCTTGGGCGGACTATTCATTTCTTATTACAAGAATATCCCCTCAGGAGCTTCTATCATCTTTTTTTCAATTATTATTTACGCTGTAGGGAAAGGTATGAAAAAAATTATTCCGGCAAAGTCATGAACATACCTATCAAAACCTTAGAACAATTACCGGATGCGGCTCGTCGATTTGTATGTGAAATGGGTAACAACACCGTATTTGCTTTTTACGGAAACATGGGGGTAGGAAAAACTACTTTTATCAAAGTTCTATGTGAGGAACTCGGCGTAATGCAAATTATCAATTCCCCCACCTTCGCTATCGTAAATGAGTATCGCTCCGGAAAAACCGATGAACTTATTTATCATTTCGATTTTTACCGCATAAAAAAGTTAGAAGAGGTTTACGATATGGGGTACGAAGATTATTTTTACAGCGGTGCTTTATGTTTCATCGAGTGGCCAGAATTAGTGGAAGAACTTTTACCGCAAAATACCGTGCAAGTATTTATTGAAGAGCAGATAGACGGAACAAGAATACTCCATTCTACGTGATTACCCGAATGATTTTCTGTGCATTTTCCCTCTTAATTTCCTGATAGTTTTGTTAGGCGACAAACAAAATTTTTCCGATATTTGTATAATAAATAGCTGTATTTTGTTAAAATCAATCTTAATAATTAAAAAATATGAACATTGAACGACTGATGTCCTCTTTGGAGGCAAAACACCCCGGTGAGTTGGAATACCTGCAAGCTGTAAAAGAAGTGCTTATTTCCATTGAAGACGTTTACAACCAACATCCTGAATTTGAAAAAGCCAAAATTATCGAACGGCTCGTGGAACCGGACCGCATCTTTACATTCCGCGTAACATGGGTGGATGATAAAGGAGAAGTACAAACCAACTTGGGTTATCGTGTACAATTCAATAACGCTATCGGACCCTATAAAGGAGGACTCCGTTTTCACCCGTCGGTAACGCCTTCCATTCTAAAATTCCTTGGCTTTGAACAGACTTTCAAAAATGCATTAACCACCCTACCGATGGGTGGCGGAAAAGGAGGATCCGATTTTTCTATTCGTGGAAAAAGTAATGCCGAAATCATGCGTTTCTGTCAAGCCTTTATATTGGAGTTATGGAGACATTTAGGACCGGATATGGACGTACCTGCGGGCGATATTGGCGTAGGTGGTCGCGAAATAGGTTATATATTCGGGATGTACAAAAAGCTAACTCGCGAATTTACCGGTACCTTCACAGGTAAAGGTTTGGAATTCGGCGGGTCGCTGATCCGACCTGAAGCTACGGGATACGGTGGACTTTATTTTGTAGAGCAAATGTTAAAACGCAACAATACCAATCTCAAAGGAAAGACGGTATCCATATCCGGATTTGGAAATGTGGCTTGGGGAGCCGCCATAAAAGCAACGGAGTTAGGAGCCAAAGTGGTTACAATTTCCGGACCGGACGGTTATATTTACGACTCCGATGGCATTAAAGGCGAAAAAATAGATTACATGCTCGAACTTCGCGCATCAGGGAATGATGTTGTTGCTCCTTACGTTGAAGTTTATCCGAAAGCCATATTCGTATCGAACAAGCGCCCATGGGAAGTAAAAACGGATATTGCTTTGCCATGCGCCACTCAAAATGAATTGGACGGGGAAGATGCCCGTAACCTTATTAATAATAGAGTAATTTGCGTAGGTGAGATTTCTAACATGGGATGTACGCCTGAAGCTATTGATACATTCATTGAACACAAAATAATGTACGCTCCGGGCAAAGCGGTTAATGCCGGTGGAGTAGCCACTTCCGGACTGGAAATGTCGCAAAATGCTATGCATCTCAATTGGAATGCTGCTGAAGTGGACGAAAAATTATACAATATTATGTGTAACATCCACGAACAATGTGTGAAATACGGTACAGAATCCGATGGATATGTGAATTACGTAAAAGGCGCAAACATCGCAGGTTTTATGAAAGTAGCCAATGCGATGATGGGACAAGGGGTGATTTAGCAACTTCGTTTCCTTTCTCAAAACAACCAAACCTCGCCTGATCCTCTTCTTCGAAAAGAGGCTCTGGCGAGGTTTGATGGATAATATGAGAGATTTATTTTCAGAATCTTCTTAACTCCTCGTTAAACCTTTCCTTCTATCAATTGTCAAACCATATAAGGTTAATTGGATAAACTAATGAACAAGAACATTAGGCGAAGTATTTTTATTTTCGGTGGAATTATTATTCTTGCCGTAAGTTTGCGTTATTCTGTTTTTACTAAAAAAGAGACTGTTCCAACTGTAACAGCAGAAAAAACAATCCCACAAAAAAGAGGAAACAGAACGCTGAACGTTAATGCAATGATAATTAAAAAGCAGTTTCTGACTGACGAAGTGGAAGTAAGAGGACGCCTGCTGCCGGACGAGGAAGTTGACCTTTCTTTTGAAACATCGGGGAAAATCACTGAAATCAACTTTAAGGAAGGAACTTTTATAAAAAAAGGACAATTATTGGCGAAAGTGAACGACGCCTCTTTACAAGCGCAATTGAAACGATTGGAGGTACAATTAAAACTTGCGGAAGATCGTGTGTTCCGTCAAGACGCTTTATTAAAAAAGGAAGCTGTGAGCAAAGAAGCCTATGAACAAGTACAAACAGACTTGGAAACACTGCGGGCAGATATTGAAATGATCAAAGCCAACATCGCTTTAACAGAGCTATATGCACCGTTTGACGGAGCTATTGGCTTCTTTGCTCACAGCTTCCTTTTTTAATAAAGCGTCTTGATGGAACACACGATCTTCCGCAAGTTTTAATTGTACCTCCAATCGTTTCAATTGCGCTTGTAAAGAGGCGTCGTTCACTTTCGCCAATAATTGTCCTTTTTTTATAAAAGTTCCTTCCTTAAAGTTGATTTCAGTGATTTTCCCCGATGTTTCAAAAGAAAGGTCAACTTCCTCGTCCGGCAGCAGGCGTCCTCTTACTTCCACTTCGTCAGTCAGAAACTGCTTTTTAATTATCATTGCATTAACGTTCAGCGTTCTGTTTCCTCTTTTTTGTGGGATTGTTTTTTCTGCTGTTACAGTTGGAACAGTCTCTTTTTTAGTAAAAACAGAATAACGCAAACTTACGGCAAGAATAATAATTCCACCGAAAATAAAAATACTTCGCCTAATGTTCTTGTTCATTAGTTTATCCAATTAACCTTATATGGTTTGACAATTGATAGAAGGAAAGGTTTAACGAGGAGTTAAGAAGATTCTGAAAATAAATCTCTCATATTATCCATCAAACCTCGCCAGAGCCTCTTTTCGAAGAAGAGGATCAGGCGAGGTTTGGTTGTTTTGAGAAAGGAAACGAAGTTGCTAAATCACCCCTTGTCCCATCATCGCATTGGCTACTTTCATAAAACCTGCGATGTTTGCGCCTTTTACGTAATTCACATATCCATCGGATTCTGTACCGTATTTCACACATTGTTCGTGGATGTTACACATAATATTGTATAATTTTTCGTCCACTTCAGCAGCATTCCAATTGAGATGCATAGCATTTTGCGACATTTCCAGTCCGGAAGTGGCTACTCCACCGGCATTAACCGCTTTGCCCGGAGCGTACATTATTTTGTGTTCAATGAATGTATCAATAGCTTCAGGCGTACATCCCATGTTAGAAATCTCACCTACGCAAATTACTCTATTATTAATAAGGTTACGGGCATCTTCCCCGTCCAATTCATTTTGAGTGGCGCATGGCAAAGCAATATCCGTTTTTACTTCCCATGGGCGCTTGTTCGATACGAATATGGCTTTCGGATAAACTTCAACGTAAGGAGCAACAACATCATTCCCTGATGCGCGAAGTTCGAGCATGTAATCTATTTTTTCGCCTTTAATGCCATCGGAGTCGTAAATATAACCGTCCGGTCCGGAAATTGTAACCACTTTGGCTCCTAACTCCGTTGCTTTTATGGCGGCTCCCCAAGCCACATTTCCAAATCCGGATATGGATACCGTCTTTCCTTTGAGATTGGTATTGTTGCGTTTTAACATTTGCTCTACAAAATAAAGTCCACCGTATCCCGTAGCTTCAGGTCGGATCAGCGACCCGCCGAATTCCAAACCTTTACCTGTGAAGGTACCGGTAAATTCGCGAGTTAGCTTTTTGTACATCCCGAATATATAACCTATTTCGCGACCACCTACGCCAATATCGCCCGCAGGTACGTCCATATCCGGTCCTAAATGTCTCCATAACTCCAATATAAAGGCTTGACAGAAACGCATGATTTCGGCATTACTTTTTCCACGAATAGAAAAATCGGATCCTCCTTTTCCGCCACCCATCGGTAGGGTGGTTAATGCATTTTTGAAAGTCTGTTCAAAGCCAAGGAATTTTAGAATGGAAGGCGTTACCGACGGGTGAAAACGGAGTCCTCCTTTATAGGGTCCGATAGCGTTATTGAATTGTACACGATAACCCAAGTTGGTTTGTACTTCTCCTTTATCATCCACCCATGTTACGCGGAATGTAAAGATGCGGTCCGGTTCCACGAGCCGTTCGATAATTTTGGCTTTTTCAAATTCAGGATGTTGGTTGTAAACGTCTTCAATGGAAATAAGCACTTCTTTTACAGCTTGCAGGTATTCCAACTCACCGGGGTGTTTTGCCTCCAAAGAGGACATCAGTCGTTCAATGTTCATATTTTTTAATTATTAAGATTGATTTTAACAAAATACAGCTATTTATTATACAAATATCGGAAAAATTTTGTTTGTCGCCTAACAAAACTATCAGGAAATTAAGAGGGAAAATGCACAGAAAATCATTCGGGTAATCACGTAGAATGGAGTATTCTTGTTCCGTCTATCTGCTCTTCAATAAATACTTGCACGGTATTTTGCGGTAAAAGTTCTTCCACTAATTCTGGCCACTCGATGAAACATAAAGCACCGCTGTAAAAATAATCTTCGTACCCCATATCGTAAACCTCTTCTAACTTTTTTATGCGGTAAAAATCGAAATGATAAATAAGTTCATCGGTTTTTCCGGAGCGATACTCATTTACGATAGCGAAGGTGGGGGAATTGATAATTTGCATTACGCCGAGTTCCTCACATAGAACTTTGATAAAAGTAGTTTTTCCTACCCCCATGTTTCCGTAAAAAGCAAATACGGTGTTGTTACCCATTTCACATACAAATCGACGAGCCGCATCCGGTAATTGTTCTAAGGTTTTGATAGGTATGTTCATGACTTTGCCGGAATAATTTTTTTCATACCTTTCCCTACAGCGTAAATAATAATTGAAAAAAAGATGATAGAAGCTCCTGAGGGGATATTCTTGTAATAAGAAATGAATAGTCCGCCCAAGCAACTCAAATAACCAATGCCGATAGAAGCCCAAATCATCCGCTTAAAATTGTGCGTAAAGAGGTTGGCTGTCATTTGAGGAATAGTTAATAGCGAGATGACTAACACAATGCCAACCATACGTAAACAAGAAACAATAGTCAGCGCAATAAATATCATTAGCACGTACTCAAACAGGACTACAGGAAGCCTTTGCGAACGAGCGAATTCACGGTCGAAAGCAATATAGATAATAGAGTTGATAAACAAGGTGAAAAATAGTATCAGGAGGATGCAGACTGCCCCTTGCATGATAAGGTCTGTTTGTGTAATGGTTAATATATTGCCGAATAGGTAAGCAGAAAGGTCCGGTGCAAATCCGGGAGAAAGAAAAGTAAACATGATTCCTACCGCCATTCCAAACGTCCAAAATACAGCAATCGCAGAATCCTCCCGCACATCTTTTCGTTTGCTCAACCACTCGATGCCAAAAGCCGAAAGTACGGAAAATACAGCCGTTGACACTATGGGTGAAATACCGGTGTATAATCCTAATCCAATGCCTCCAAACGAAGCATGAGTAATTCCTCCACTAATAAAAACAAGTCTTTGCGTAACAACGTAAGTCCCAATTATGCCGCATGCTATACTTGCTAACAAACTTCCCAGCAGAGCATGGCGAAAGAAAGTGTATTCCAATAGTGATGCCAATGAATGAATAAGCATGCGAGTAATTCGTGAATAAAAACTCTGTAAAGTTAATTCATTATATTGTATTTTTGTAGCTTCAACAACATCAAATCAAAAACATGAAATGAATCAAGATACTATTTGTGCCATGGCTACTGCACAAGGTGGAGCTATTGGATTGATACGTATTTCCGGTTCCAATGCCATCGGTATTGCCGATAACTTATTTGTTCCTGCTGGAAACGACAAGAATTTTAAAAGTCAAAAACCATATACTCTCACTTTCGGACGGATTTTTAGCGGGGAAGAAATGATAGACGAGGTACTCGTTAGTCTCTTCCGTTCTCCGCACTCATACACCGGTGAAGATTCCGTAGAGATTACTTGTCATGGTTCTCCCTACATCATGCAACAAATCATGCAACTTCCCATAGTAAACGGTTGTCGCGTGGCTCGCCCAGGTGAATATACGCAACGCGCTTTTTTGAATGGAAAGATGGATTTGAGCCAAGCAGAAGCAGTAGCAGATCTTATTGCATCTTCGTCTGCTTCTATGCATCGCCTTGCTATGAGTCAGATGCGCGGCGGATTCAGCAAAGAGCTTAGTGATTTGCGTATCCGCTTGCTCGACTTTACATCTCTAATAGAATTGGAGCTTGATTTTAGCGAAGAGGACGTGGAATTTGCCGACCGAAACAAATTATGTCTTTTAGCAGACGAAATAGAAAGCGTTATATCCCGTTTAGTTCATTCATTCAGCATAGGTAATGTCATTAAGAACGGAATCCCGGTGGCTATTGTCGGTAAAACCAATGTCGGTAAATCCACCTTGCTTAATGTGCTTCTTAATGAAGAAAAAGCGATTGTAAGTCCCGTCCACGGTACTACACGTGATGTTATTGAGGATACAGTTAATCTCGGCGGTGTGATGTTCCGTTTGATGGATACTGCCGGTATTCGTGAAACCGGTGACGAAATAGAAAACTTGGGTGTAGAGCGCACTTTCCAAAAACTTGACCAAGCAGAGATTGTTCTTTGGATGATAGACGCTACTAATCATGTCCGTGAGCAATTAGAAAAGTTTTCCGATATAATTTTGTCATGGAGCAAAAGGAAACACGTTATTTGGGTATTTAATAAAATCGATATGCTTTTTGATTCTCAAAAAGAAGAGTTAACTTCTCTTTTAGCGTCATATACGAATAAAAATACGAATGGTATTGATTTTGTTTTTATTTCTGCCAAACAGCGTCTCGGGACAGATCTACTTCAACAGAAACTTGTAAGTTTTACTTATCTTTCGGCAGTGACGTCAAACGATATAATTGTTACGAATGTACGGCATTATGAAGCTCTTACTCACGCGTTGGATTCCATTCGCCGAGTACGAGAAGGACTACAAACCCATGTCTCCGGAGATTTCCTTTCGCAAGACATCCGGGAGTGTATGTTTCATTTAGGAGAGATTGTGGGAGAGATTACGAATGAGATGGTGTTGGAAAATGTATTTGGAAAATTTTGCATTGGCAAGTAACCGGCAATAGTAAACCTGCAACAATCATTGTGAGAAGCTGTCGTTCTTTATCGAATTTAACGGATAGTTTTTCCTTCCCTCATGAAGTTCATTCTCTCTAAAATTGCGGGCAATATCTAAAAGCAATGATTCTTTAAACAGGAAAACGCAAATGATAATGAATATCACTTGCGTTTTCCTGATCATTTTGTAAAATAATACGATTTATATCACTATAATAGGTTTATATTTCGGAACCAACAGTTTTATTACTGTCCATCCTATTAAATAAGCAACGGAACATATGGAAAAGATGATGAAATAACCCGCTTCTTCTCCTTTGAAACCCATGAATATCATTTGCGTTTTACCACTATAATCAAACAAGATCCCTGATCCTAAATTAATAAGAGAAGAACCGATACCTCCTGCCATACCGCCAATACCTATAACAGTAGCAACGGCGTTTTTGGGAAACATATCACTGACCGTGGAAAAAATATTAGCTGACCATGATTGATGTGCCGCTCCCGCAATACCTATTATAATGACTGGTAACCAATAAGTAATTTGTCCTAAAGGTTGTGCCAGAAGAGCTAACAAAGGGAAAAAAGCAAAAATCAACATCGCTTTCATACGTCCCGCATAAGGATTCATTCCTCGTTTTTCTACAAAATAGGTAGGAAGCCAACCACCGATGATAGAAAGAAGCGTAATCACATAAAGAGTAAATAAGGGAACAGCAGCCTGTGCGGAATCCATGCCATACACCGAACTTAAATAAGCCGGCGTCCAAAACAAGAAAAACCACCATACGCCGTCAGTCATAAACTTACCGAAAGCAAAAGCCCATGTTTGTTTAAATTTAAAACATTCTATAAAAGATAACTTTCTTTCTACTTGCTCTTCCGTTTTTTCTTTTGCCCCATCAGAATATTTATCTTGTTGGATATAAGCCAACTCGGCTGCATTTACTTTTGAATTCTTTTCCGGTTTTTTATATACAAATACCCAAAGACCCATCCAAAGAAAACCAAGTGCGCCAATCGCAAGAAAAGCCATTTCCCATCCCCATGCTTTAGCTATAAAAGGAATCGTTATAGGAGCAACCAGTGCGCCTACCGTAGCACCGGCATTAAAAATGCTAGTAGAAAAAGCTCGATCTTTCTTCGGAAAATATTCAGCCGTTGCCTTAATAGCAGCCGGAAAATTACCAGCTTCCCCAACAGCTAACACAAAACGCGCAAATACAAATAAACCGATGCTGACGCTTACAATCAGAGAAACATTATCAACGGTTGCAATAGCCACTTTAGCTCCTTCAAAACCAACAAACCAATTTCCGGTCAACCAACCCGAAGTTGCTATACCACAAAAAGCATGTAAACACGCACCTATTGACCAAACACCAATTGCCAACAAGTATCCTTTCCGCGTATCCAACCAATCTACCAAACGACCGGCAAACAGCATGGAAGCTGCATAAATGATAGAAAACCAAAAAGTGATAACACCATAATCCGTATTTGTCCAATGAAATTCAGGAGAAATAAAATCTTTCCATGTTAAGGATAATACTTGCCGATCTAAATAGTTAACTGTTGTTGCGAAAAAAAGCATGGCACAGATCGTCCATCTGTATTGCGTCATTTTCGTGTTTTGTTTTTGGTATGTGCTCATAGGTATTGATTTAAAATATAGGTTAATGGAATGAATAATCAAATATACGGATTATTTTCCTTATAGTAACAATATCATCGTTTTTTTCAATACGGGGAATGTTATCGTACAAGATTCTTATTTATAGAATAAAAGCGGATATTTTTTAAATTCTTGCTTTAACACAAATTCCTGTCTTCTCTTTCGACAGGTTGTCTTTTTATTTGGGAATCGATAAGTAAAAGTTAATGCTATTACACAAAAAATCCCACTCTCGTCTCCTTTCTCTTCTCTTTCGGAGCGTTCGTGGGTCTTTCCCTGTCTTCTTACTTTGCGTCTGTTCGTGCCTCCTTGCGTCAGGTAACGGTCTTGTACTTACCTGCCTTGTGCTTCGTTTATACTACCCGTACCTCGCTGTCGCTGTCTGACACCTGTCCGTTGTTCGTATCTTCCATTAAAATCCGGCAACTTCCTACTCTCCCACTGTGACGCAGTACCATCGGCGTTAGCGGGCTTAACTTCTCTGTTCGGTATGGATAGAGGTGGAACCCCGTTGCTATAGTCACCTGATAAGTCTTTTTCCCTCACACATAACATACAATATTCAAAAGCATACACCGACAACCTAAACAAACAAGAAGAAAGATTACGGGCAATTAGTATCGCTCGGCTGAAAACATTACTGCTCATACACCTGCGACCTATCAACGTCGTAGTCTGCGACGACCCTTAAAGAAATCTTATCTTGT
>SNRY01000420.1_pt1 | contig 14580 bp, 4 predicted proteins | sample 4693421 | NCBI WGS metagenome assembly SNRY01 (sample SAMN11003215, study PRJNA524138) | termite gut metagenome | isolation source: Bacteroidetes bacterial symbionts from single cell of protist host amplifed... | host: Streblomastix strix ... | reverse complement strand
CCGAAGCCGTATCGGCAGCAAAACGGATAAAGCGAATCCATTTGATTTGGGAAAGCATTTTTGCTACTTCCTCCGTAACTAAACGGCTGTCCAATCCTTGATTAAAGTCCACTTTACATTTCAGGTCGATGATTTTTTCCAATTGCCTTAATCCATGATTGGATGCAAGTACATTATTATCCATCAGGATAGCTGTTTTCCTGCCCTGCAAAACCGTTTCGATGTCGCGGTAAGGTCTGATACCTCCTTCCTTTTTAGGGACGATCTAAAGGGTTGGTATGGTACATAATAATGTGGGTAATACCGCTTGCATTTACTTTCCTTTTAGGGTACTTCATCCATGAACGATAAGAATGGAAAGATAAGGCGATGTATTGGTATCAGCAGTATGAGAAAGTGAAGTCGAAGAAATAGGTGAGAATAAAGGATTTTGGATACAAGTGGGGCTGACTTCACAAATTTTCGTATTTTTGTTAATGATAAAAAATAGAATGCAAAAAATGAAATACCTCGAATGGAACAATGTTATAATAAATCACTTCTTCAATTCCGACAATGAAGAGAAGGAAGTTGCCTTATACTTCAGCGAAGATGTAATTAAAGAAATTGGAGAAGAAAACTTTCCTTTGTCCGAAAATGGCTATGTGGAAGATTTTTTTCATGCCTTACGTATCGGTGTTTGTGGAACACAAAATAACGACTATATTCAAAGGATACTTGATTTGGAAAATCGCTACTCACAGGGATGTAGAGGTGTTGAAAACGTACCGTTTAACTATCCACCATATTTTACCTATCTTTTAGCGTTTATTTTACCATTCACTTCTGGGCAATTACAAGAGGGATTTAGAATGACGAATTTCCACGACATTGTAAAAATGTATTTTGAAAGCAAACAACTGTCAACAATATATGAACGTCAAATAAAATCTAGTCTGCATAAAATAGACTACTTATGGAAAAAAATCTTTGATTGGTTGTTTGAAACCAATAATATTACACTTGGCTATATTGAAAAAATTGACAACCCAGCACCTAACCGCAAATACGTAAGCAAATTCGAGTATCACATAATTTTCCGCAAAGAACAAGAAGACAAACTTTCTGTCATTTTTGATGATAACAACATTTTACCAAATGAGCCAATTAATGAATCTACTATTAAGCAACTGCTAATAAATCATGCAAGAGAACTTCGTTTAACAATCGACACCATTACAAAAATTCGCAATAACGAATATATTGGCGAAAAAATAGTAAGAAGAGCATTTAACTACTACAAAAAATGGGATGGAACAAACAGATACGATTATTCAAAAAGTCCAAGCGACAATACTACACTTCAGAGAGGATTCTCTCGAAAAAGAATCGTACTATGTTTAAATTTCAACGTGTTAACTCAAAAAATAGAAAGCAAATACTTCAGAATTTATTCTACTGATGGTTTGCCAGAAGAATATACTATGATAGATTCTGTAAACAAAGAGTACAACAACATTGAACAATGTTCTCAAAATTATTATTACTCTAACCCCGTTATCGGTTGCTTTCAAAATTTCAATCAAAGCATTGAACTGAAAGATAACACAAACAGAATAAAATATTCATGGAAAGCCAAAGATTTCTATTTGTTCAAAAAAGATTCGCAATTAAACGATTGGGTAGAAATACCGCAAATAGAATTCAACACAGGGAAAACACTGATTATAACAAAGAAACATTTTTTTGAAGATAAACTTAGCGTTTGGTTTGAAGCCGACACAATTCCAATAAATCATAAAAAACTGTACAACGACAATTCGAGAACTAATTTGCCAGCAGATTGGCTAGCTTTGACTATTGAACAAATTACACAATATCAACATTCTGATATTCTGGAGCTAAGAACGCCTCCCGAAACCAATCCAAAAATCAATTTTGACAAGGAGTTTTTCTTTAATGCTTGTTTCTTTACTGATATTTTGCCAAATGTTTGGGTTGAAAATTGCGAAGTTGAAAATTGCGAAATAATTGCAGAGTACAACGATAACACAAGAATCCCACTACAAAAAGTTGAAGGTTCAAATAAATTTAGATTTTCAGAACAACATTTAGAACGAGAACGCAAAAATCAAGAGTTCAAACTAAAATGCGAGAATATAGAATATACTCGTTTTGTGAAAATTGTTGATTTTAATAAGAAAAAGACAAATGATGAAATAAAACAAATACAACCCAAACGTAATTTAATTGGGAATACAATTAAATTTTTTGAAACTTCTTCTGATTATTTTCAAGGTATTGAACATTGTTTTAACCGACAAAAAATCAACGAATTGAAACCAATGCAGGATGTTATAGAAATTAATGCTTATATTTTTAAAAACATAAAAGAAACAAATTCTTATGACCAAAACTTAAACTACAATAAAAAGCACAAAGGGAATATCCTCCTCAATTATATTTCGGAAAAAGGTAAAATTACAAAAGCAGAATATGACAATATCACAATTCGATTGTTGCAAAATTCCACGAAGCAAGATAACTTAAAAAAACAAATCCGTTATTCACTTTACGACTTGCAGAATCTTGGATATGTTGATTATGATGCCGAGCAAGGAATTATTTGTGTGAATAAATCTTCCTTGGTTGTAAAACCAACAGAGTCAGGAACTACTTTAATATTAATCGGTGCGAGAGATAATAAATCTGTGAACAGCATACTCGAATACGCGAAAAGAGGTAGTTGCTACATCGATATTCAAGACGATTCAAGCGAATTATTACCTCAAACAATTTTAATTAAATTCAAAAAATGCAATCATACAATAGTAAATGACCTTGCTAAACACTTCAATCTTCAATTCAATCACGAAGAAAAATTATTTACTCAATTTGCACTTGCCAATGCTCATAACTTAAAAGAATGGGAAATGTTTGTTCATAAAACAAGCGATTTGAATTTAGCCAATGACTTTGAAGGTGGTGATATTTTTGATATTGAAACTTTACAATTCAAAGAAAAACATAATAATTTTGATAAGACACTCGCTTTATTGCAATTTCCCAATATTAACGGCTACAAAACCGCATACCGTCTTTGGTATAAAAGCGAAGCATACCACATTGCAGAACAGAATTATGGAGTATATTTATATTTGTATCTTTATCGACAAATTAAAACTGAACAACACCTAACAGAAAAAGATAGAGGCGAGATAAATTCTTATGAATACAAAGGCAAAGAACAATCGATCAAGCCATTAACTAATATATTGCTTTTTGACGAATCAAAAAATTGGTTAGGAGTCCCTTTGAATTGTGCTTTACCCAAATATTTCTCAATCGCATTTACTCTTTTATCAGGAAAGAAACCGGAAATACAGAGGTATAACAATAGATTGTATCTAATATACGGAAATGTTCCATTTCTTTTCTGTAACAATTCTCTTGTAACAACTCTACAACAACAGTTTGATAATTACAATAAAAAACAGCAGATATTCAAATGAAAAATCCGATCAACGTTTTCGACTCTATTAAGAACAATTTTATACTTTATGTAAAAACTGCTTTTGGCACAAGATACCCGCAATTCGAGAAAGAACGTGAAGAGCTGCTGAATCGCGACAAGATCTTTGCTCGCGCACCTTGGGTAGAGCCATTACCAGATTACAAATCTTCTGGTTTCTCAATAAATGAAATTCCGGGGGTTCCGAATTTAAACAAAGACGAGCTTACGACATTCAAGGCATTAGTGGGTAGTGGCTTAGTTGGCAATTTCAAACTACATCAACATCAATACGAGATGCTACAAAAAGCAATGGAGGGAAATCATTGTGTTATTACTTCTGGTACAGGCTCTGGTAAAACCGAATCTTTCCTGTTGCCGCTATTTGCCTATTTGAGTAAAGAGTTGAACAAGTGGAAAGGTCAACCAAACACTTTGAATAATACAAAGTGGTGGAGTGAAGCAGGTTATGGTCCAACACGAATTGTTGGAAATGGGAACACCACTTTATCAACCATAGCACAACAACGTTCCAATCCTCAACGCCCAACAGCAGTTAGAGCAATGCTGATTTATCCTATGAATGCCTTGGTTGAAGACCAACTTTCAAGACTGCGTAAAGCATTGGATTCCGATATTGTAAGAGAGTTATTACAGACACAATACAATAACAATAGGATTTACTTTGGCAGATACAACTCAACTTCGCCTACTCCCGGAAAACTGTGGAAAAACACGAATGGTGATATCGTTCCTGATAAGTACAAAGTTAATCGACTAAAAAAAGAATTAAAAGCAATAGAAGAAAACAATGCAAAAGTTGATGACTATCTAACTCACAACTCTAATAATCTCAAGGATAGCCAAAAGGTAGATTTACTCGCCAATTTTTCACGTTTAGATGGTGCAGAAATGCGAACTCGGTTTGATATGCAAATTACTCCGCCTGACATAATGATAACAAATTTCAGTATGTTGAGTATTATGATGATGCGTGATATTGAAAATTCAATTTTTGAAAAAACAAAAAATTGGTTAGAATGTGAGGATTTACCTGAAAGTGAAAGAAAACAGGAACGAAAAGAGAGAATTTTCCATATTATAATAGACGAGTTGCACTTATACAGAGGTGGTTCAGGTTCGGAAACGGCATACATTATCAGAATGTTGTTAAATAGAATCGGTTTAGCTCCTGATAGCGACCAATTACGCATTTTGGCTTCGAGTGCTTCTCTTGAAGGCGAGGAAGGTAAAAACTTTTTGAAAAGTTTCTTTGGAGTTGAGAGAAAAGAAATTTCAATCATAGAAGGTACTGAAATAAAACCACAAGGCGAAACTCAAACTCCGTTAAAATCTTTGGTTGCTGAGTTTGAAAAATTAGGGAAAGATTCTGCAACCATTGAAAAGCAAATAACAATTATTGAAAATACCGACAAACTTAACTATACAAATAACGGAATACTTGAGAACATCAACCTACTAAATACTGTTTTAAAAAATCAAGACAATATTAGAAGCTCAATGTATTCTGCTTTTAATATTGATGGTAGGACAAGGGCAGTCCCTGCTTTTATCAACGGCGATAATGATGACACACCTGAATATGTAAAATCAATAGCAGAGGTATTGTTTGGCACAAACCAAAAACAAAACCGAAAGGCTGTAAAGGGTTTCTTTTTCTTGCTTGGACTATTAGAAAAGTCCAATATCGAACACAAATTTCCTCGTATTCGTTTTCACTTATTTTACCGCAATATTCCTGGACTTTGGGGCGAACTCATTTCCGACAATGAAGTTCAAGATAGACAAATACCCGTTGGCGAGATTTTAAATACTCCAAAGATTTCTCATAATAGACACAGAACATTAGAATTAATTTACTGTGAAAACTGTGGAACTTTGGCGTTTGGCGGTAGCAGAGTTGAATATAATGATGAAAATGGAAATCCAATAACGGAATTATTACCTGTCAGTCCTGATATTGAAGGCGTTCCAGACACGTCATCTGCAACCATTATTGAAAAACGAAAGTATAAGGATTTTAGCATTTTCTGTCCGGGTATTTTTGGCGAAGATAATGAAAGAAACTTAAATATTATTGAACCTGAATATAGCATTCCAGAGTCTAACGGCAAAAAACTTGTTTGGTGCAATGCTTGGCTAAATGTAAGTTCAGGAAAAATTGAATTGCAAAATCCAAATAATACAATAAGCTATATCAGAGGCCGATGGTTACAAATTGCAGATATACGCAAAGACGGGAACGATAATATCATCAACATAAATTACAGCTACAGAGAAAGTGATGTAAAACGAATAGAGGCATTGCCACATATTTGTCCTCACTGCGAAGCAGACTACTCAAATCCAAACAAAAAACGAAAAACGCCATTTCGTGGATTTAGAACTGGTTTTGGAAAAGTGAGCCAATTATTATCAAAAGAACTTTTTAATGCTTTACCACAAGGCGATGATACAAGAAAATTAGTTGCATTTTCAGATAGTCGCGAGGATGCAGCAAAACTTGCCAAAAATATTGAAGAAGAACATTATAACGCCCTACTTAAAGAGGTTATTATTCATAATTTAACCAATGATTTGAAATTTGACAATGATGTAATTACAGCATTAGATACTAATAATGAATCAGAAAAAATTATATTAAGAAATACAAATACAGCGAGGTACAATCAATTAGGGCAATTAAGAGTCAATGCAATTGGCGAATTTGCAACTGACGAGCAAAAACAAGAACTTGTGGCAATCACAACCAATATTAAGAAAACAACAGATTTTGTTGATATTGTAATCCGAGAAATGCTGAAGTTTGGACTAAATCCGGGTGGACCCTATGTTTCAATTAAAAATTTCAAACCGGGTAACAACGAACCCTATCAACCTTGGCATTATTTCTTTGACTTGATAAGCGGATCATTTGACAATACCAAAAGTAATTGGCAATATGTTAAGGATAAAATTGTTGAGCGAATTGAGCAAAACATTGCAGGACTAATTTTTGGACGATTGTTTTACAGTTTTGAAGCGTCTGGACTTGGTTATGCAACCGTTCAGAATAATGACTTTTTGAGGCAAAAAGCAAATATATTGAGAATAAAACCTGATTTGTTGCTGCTTGAAATATGCAATTCCTTTATGCGCATTGTAGGTGATAGCTACAAGCACAACCGAACTGATTATAAACCTACCCTAAACGATTCTTATGGACGGATTTCCAGCAAAAGAAAAGAAAAACGATACATAAAAGCTGTAGCAACTTTCATTTGTAATGATGAAAACGATTTAGGCAATGCTGTTTTTGCAATTCTCGAAGACAACAATCACAGAGGGGGTATTATTGAAATAAATAACTTACTTGTAAGAGTCGCAACACGCCAAACCCAATATTACAAATGCCCTCATTGTGGCACTATTCACTTACATAAATCGGGAGGAATTTGTGTGTTTTGCTTGAATAAATTGAATCAACAGCCAGAAATAACGACTGTTGAAAGTTTGTGGGATACTAACTACCTAACTGCTAGTTTAAACAGGGATTATCAACCCTTTAGGTTGCATACTGAAGAATTAACCGGTCAAACCGATGACCAACTTCTGCGTCAAAGGCAATTTAAAAACATATTTCTCAACGAAGAAGATAAATTAATTCAACAAATTGATTTATTGAGTGTAACCACAACATTGGAGGTTGGAGTTGACATTGGCGCTTTGCAAGCAATACTCCTTGCGAATATGCCACCTCAACGTTTCAATTATCAACAGCGTGTAGGTCGTACCGGACGGCGCGGACAAATGTATTCCTACTCTTTAACTTTTGCTCGTGGGAGAAGTCACGATGAATTTTATTTTGAAAATCCGTTAAGCATAACCGGCGATAGACCGCCTCAACCGTTTTTGTGTATTGATCAAGAGCGTATTTTCAAAAGAATGTTGGCAAAAGCAATTTTAAGATTTGCTTTTAAGCATATTAATGTTGAAACACGAGGTAATTCTGTACACGGGGAGTTTGGCTCTATTGAAAATTACAATCAAATAGCATTACAAAACTTGATTGATACTGACTTGATTGATACTGACTTGCAAAATTCAGATTCTACAATAAAACAGATATTCAACTCGTTGAATATCGGAATATACTCGGGTGGGCAGCTAAATAAATTTCATTTCACAAACTTTGAAGAATGGATAAAATCGCTTCCTAAAATAATATTTGATCACATTTCAACCCAAAACTCAACGCATGGCGATTTGTCGGAACTGCTTGCAGAATCCGGTTTGTTGCCAATGGGTGGAATGCCAACGAGAATAAGAAAACTGATTCACGGTTTTAGGAAATCAAATGACGAAAATGGCGGTTACGATGTTCAAAGCATTGACAGAGATTTAGGCATTGCCATTTATGAATTTGCACCAGGGGCACAAAAAACAAAGGATAAGGGGGTAATACAAGCAATTGGTTTTACACCTGATATACAAAGGATTGAAGAAACTCATAATGGAAAAGAAATTACTTATGCGCCAAAAATTCTACAATCTGATGCCTTTACAGAGAGAAAATGGCTTATCCAAGACAGAGCAACAAAATGCATTAAGTCAGAGCCATACAGCAACCATGCAGAAGAACAAGCTATTAAAGACAATAACCCTGATTGCAAGGTTTTTGTAGGGGCGGTTCCTGAGGCGTTCAGAACGGATTTTAAATATCCAAAAGATTCTAACGAGGATTTTGAAATCAATTTATCTAAACCTCTCACTTTTGCAGAAACTCGAGAAATACCAGAAACAAAAGAAGATGCTAATTATAAGGTGAAATATGCGCAGCAAGAATTGACGTGGAAAATTAACAATAATGGAGAACTACTCTTTAATGGGCAATATGTAAGTCACAAAAAATGCGGTGCAATATTCAATAAGCAATGGATTGCAAATGATTTTATTGCAGATTTTGACACCAATGGTGATAATGAAAAAATCGCTTTAGCCTCAAGTAAAATAACAGAAGTATTTAGAATAGAACCACAAAAGTTAGATTTTGGACTGGATATAAATCCTTATGATTCTGACTTATTTAAAGCTGCTTCTTCCAAGGGGGCGTTCTATTCGGCAGCCTTTTTATTACAAAGAACACTTGCAAATAATTTGGATGTTGACCCTGAAGAAATTGAAATTGCTGCAATAGATAGTATAGAACTGTTTGAACAAGATGGTGTAAATAAAAGAGCATCAGCAAGTATTGTTCTTTCAGATGAATTGCCAAATGGTTCAGGTTTTATACAACAACTATTTAACAATATTGATTCATATATCGAAAAATGTATAAATCCAAAAGAAACAGACAGTTATAACTATTTAATAGTTTCTAATCAGCAATGTTTCGATGCAAGTTACAGAGATTTGAAAAACTATCGTAATATGAACTTTCACCCATTGCTTGATTGGCGTTTGGCAGTTGGACTTCTTCGCGTGTTTGCTGATGCAAATTATTTGTCGGGGCTTAAAGACGATGATTACAATTTTCCAGAATTACAAAATTGGTTGAATTTTGCAGAAACTTTGGCACAAAAAATGGTTAACGATTTTGAAAACATTAAACACAAACAATTTAGCAAATTACACGGTTTTTGTATTGCAGATACTTACAATGTAATTATAACACACCCGTTTTGGAATTATTCAACCCACCAGTCAAGTGAAGACACAAATATTCTTACAAAAGCAATCGCAGAAGCAGGTTTAGAAAATTTGTACTTCATTGACACATTCAATTTACATAGAAGACCGGGGTTGTGTTATGGTGAGATAATTAAAAAAATTGTCAATGGATAAGATTCAATATATTTCACCGAGTGCATTTTGGTAAATATAAGAGAGATAAAGAGTGCGAAATTTATAACTTATTCTTTTCTGAAAATGAAGATGATTTATTGTATGAAACAATAAATACAGTAATTGAATATGAATAGGAAAATACCGATATTGTCATTTTTCACAGGAGGTGGTTTTCTTGATATGGGATTTATAAATGCAGGATTTAATGTCGTTTGGACAAACGAATATGATCTTGCATTCGCTCAACTTTACAGCGAAGGAATTACCTCGTGGAAACAAAGCAGAAAACTCATATCAAAAGATGAAAAATGCAAAATTTTAAATACAAATTCAATCAGAGATATTTCGGCAGAAACAATAGTCGAAGAAGCATTTGGTAGCAAGAAGTTCCCATTGTTTGGAGTAATTGGTGGACCGCCTTGCCAGGATTTTAGTATAAATGGAAATCTTGTCGGTTTCAATGGCGACAGAGGTTCATTGACAGATACATATTTATACAAAATACTAGAATTGAAGCCTGCTTTTTTTGTGATGGAAAATGTGACAGGTTTGATACGAGTAAAAAGGAACGCAAATCATTTTTTCGACTTGTTGAAAGTAATGGAACAAGAATATCTAATTGATTGGAGTGTTTTGAATAGTTTAAAATTTGGAGTACCACAATCAAGAGATAGAGTTTTCATTGTCGGACTAAACAAAAGTTACTTTGACACAAGCATAATTCAAATAGATATATCAGGTAAATGGTTTCCATTTTTGGAAAATATAAAATATGTAAATCCGAAAAAAGACTTTAAATGGGCAGAAGCAACTGATTTTGGAAGCAAAAATATTGAGAAGCCACAGAATCTTCCAATTGACTTATGCGTAGAATCGTATTTAGTTTCTAAAGAAGATGAAAAAATAATTCCAAACTCAACTGAATTTTTCAAATTAAAAAACGAAAGAAAATATACATGCATAAAAGAGGGAGACACTCAACGACCATCTTTCAAACGCTTACATCGTTACAAATATAGTCCGACTGCTTGTTATGGCAACAATGAAATTCACTTACATCCATATCAAAACAGACGACTCTCAGTGCGAGAAACTTTGCGTATCCAAAGCGTTGAAGACACTTATATATTGTCAACACCAAATATGTTGTCAAAGAAATTCAAAATGATAGGCAACGGAGTTCCCGTACTTTTAGCGGAAGGAGTTGCAAAAACATTACATACCTATATTGACAAGTTGATCAATAATGACTATGTAAATGATTGCTTAAAAGAAAATACTGTATTTGAGAAGTCCTTTGGCTAAAGCATTGTGTATGCTCACAGAAATATCGTTAAGATTTTATAAAAAATCCGACTCCCCAAGAATGCGGACACACTGCGGAAACGAATAGTAAAAGGGAAATGCTAAATCTTTATAAATAAAGGATTTAGCATTTTTTTCAAATGATCAACCCACTCTACGGTATCTCCCTGCTGCCTGTGAAAGTTGGCTATTTTCATAAGCGCAAAATTGGGAAAATGATGCCCGTCCACGTCTATTAATCCCGATTCTCTTTTTCACTTGCCCGATGCGATTTTTTGAGCGTTTTCAAATTCAATGTTCAATTGCTTCCGCTTTTCAAGAACGGCTGAAAAAGATTGGTTATTTACCCAACAATCAAATATCTCATCTGCGCTCATTTGGTGGGTATTCCCGTATCCGTTATGGTCAATGCAATATTGGATGGCTTTTTTGTAAGCGGTTTCCATGCGTGGGTACATTTGCCTCTCGATGGCTTTGGTTTTAGGTCTTGACATGGGGCAAAACATACAGCCTATGCGCGTAAATCCCATATCGTACAATTTGCAGTAGGGCATGTTTCGTGAACGGATAAAATGCCATACATCTTCGTCCGTCCAGTGAAAAATCGGCGAAACCATAATTTTATCTTTGCCTTTGATACAGGCGGTTTGCGTTTCTTTGAAGATGTTGAATTGGTCGAGTGAGCCGGAAAATTTATGCCCTGAAATTTCTACTTCATTACGTTTGGCTCTTTTGACGCTTTCCGCTGCCCGGATGCCAAGCAATGTTACCGTTCCCGCCCCTGCCTGTTCTTTGAGTATCTGGCAACAATAGCGGATGTTCATTCGGGGCAATCCCTTTTTCTTTTCGATAAGGTGAAACATGTTTATCTTCGGGCGGTTTAATTTGACTTGCGGATAGTACCTGCGGACAAACTTCATCAGTTCGGGCGGATCAACGGTTGTAACAGACATTTCAGCATGAAATTTAACTCCTGCCATGCAGGTGAGTTCATGAAGCGTTTGGGAGTCTTTTCCCCCTGAGAAAGCCAGATGGAAGCCCTCAGGACTGTATTGTAAAGCCAATTTCTCCGCTTTTTGAATAAGACGGATGGAGTACCCTATTTTGTCTTCTAAATTCATATTAGTTTGTATCATGATAGTTTGTGTTTTATTACAGTTTAAATCCTTTGGATTGATTACCGGTATGGGCGGAAGCGGTGATAAGCCTGCTTCCCAATCCCTCTTTCATTTCCCGCAGTCTGTCGGGCATGTGGTAGGAATGTGAAGCGGAATCCTCTGCCCCTTGTCTGTGGCTCTCAGGAGGCAGGGATATTTTATCTTCCTGCGTTTGTTTTTGTTTATCCTCTCCCTGTTCTATGGGCTTTAGCGAAAGTTGTATCTTCCTGTCCAAAGCCGATAACTCCGATTTAAGGTCTTTCAGCTCATTTTCTTTTCGCCACGCGCCTGTTTCCACTTCACGCAATACCGGTAAATCTCCCGCAATCTTTTCCGTATCCGCTTGGTATTTCTCTATCAGTTTGGGTATCTTTTCCAACGCACTCAGGAAATAAAGTGATGCCAGCTTCGGGTCGCTTGCCATGTGCCCGTTATTGTGGGTATATTTGATACTGCCTTCCCCTTCAATGAAGAAGCGGTTTTCCTTCATGAACAGTCCCTCTTTCTGTGAGTTCTCGGTCTTTACCGACAAGGTAAACCCGTATAGCGTACCAATTTTATAATGCTCTCCGTTGGTAGCTGCATTGTCCGCTATTTCATTGAGTTTTACCCCGATAACCTTCACATCCGAACTTTGCACACCGTTCAACTCAATGGGATTCATAACATTACCGTCCTTGTCTTTTACAAGTCGGCTCATAAAGGTTTCCCAATCCCCTCTCATGCGTGAAACGGTTTCCGTGTTTGCCCCTACCCTTTGCGTAATGTCCTTTAATTTAATCAGGCTGGCAGCTTTGTTTTTGGCAAATGCCTGCCGTTCACTTTCCAATGCCGTGATTTTCTTTTCCAATTTGGCTTTCTCCAACAGGTCGGTATTGCCTGAGAGGATTGCCACGTATTCCGAAAAGTTCATACCGCTTTTTTCATCTATGCTGCCCTCGTCAATCGTCCTGCTGCCCATATTATTGGTTTTAAGCTGTGATATAAAGAGCTGCTTGTTGTGAAGCAAATTGAATTTGTAGGAATCCAAACTTTTTTCTACGGCATAAATAATCACATCCAATTTATTTCCGGCGTGTAGCTTAGCCGTTTCATTGCCTCTGCGGATAGCTCTGCCCTCGCGCTGCTCCAAGTCGCTCGGTCGCCACGGAGAATCCAAATGATGCACCGCTACGGCTTTTTGTTGTGCGTTTACGCCCGTTCCAAGCATTTCGGTAGAGCCGAACAGCACACGAATTTTCCCCTCGTTCATGGCGGTTATGATGGCTTTACGCGCCTGTTCCGTTTTGGCTTCCTGAATGAAGCGGATTTCATGAGCGGGGATGTGATGGTCTTCTACTAACTTGCGTTTGATTTCACTGTAAGGATTCCACTGCCCCGGCTTGTATGTTCCCAAATCACTGAATACAAACTGTGTCCCTTTCTGTTGCTTGTACAGGTTATAGTATTGGGCAATATTGGCAGCGCAATGGGTAGCTTTGTTGTCAATGTGGTCATCGTATTTGTCCTTGTCAATCAGGCGCATATCCAATGACATCTTACGGGCGTAGTCGGTTGCAATGAGCATCTTGGCTTTCATTTCCGCGTCCGATAGCTCGCCTCTGCCCAATAGCTCCCCGTTGCCTGTTCGGGCAAATTCAATCAGCCGTCCGATAAACTCCTCCTGTTGGGGAGTGAGGGGTATGTTATGCAGGATTTCATTCTTCTCCGGTCGGTCAATGCCGATGTCTTTGGCTGTTCTAAAGTCGGTTATCTCACTGTAAAACGCTGCCAATTCCGGCACTTTGATGAAGTAGCGGAAACGTTCCTTCTGTACGATTTCGTTGGTTACGGAAAACTCATAATCGGTTGTCTTCTTGGCAAAAACGGCTGCCCACGCATCAAAGGTGTTAATGCCCTGCCGTTCCAATTCTTGCGGGCGAAGGTATTTGAACAACAAATACAGTTCCGTCAGGGAGTTGGATATGGTTGTTCCCGACAGGAAGGTCGCCCCTAAATCCTTGCCCGTTCTTTCCTGAATGGTACGCAAAGCGAAAAGCATGTTCATGGCTCGCTGGCTGCCGTCGGGATTTCCCAATCCTGCCACTCTGTCGTGGCGGGTGGTAAACATCAGGTTCTTGAAACGGTGGCTTTCATCCACAAACAAGTGGTCAATACCCATCATCTTAAAATCCGTTACATCGTCCGTGCGGTTTTTGATAGCGTCTGCTATCGTCAGGAGTTTGGCTTGGAGATTCAGTTGGCGTTTAAGCACTCCCTTGAGCATCCCTTTGGATACTTCCCGTCCCTGCTGCTTGAGTACCTCTAAATTTTCCTCCACGCTGTTCAATTCCTTCTGCAAGATGTCGCGCTGTATTTCGGGGGATTGAGGTATCATCCCGAACTGTTCGTGCGTCAGAATAACGGCATCCCAAGAGTTGTTTTTGATGGTATGGAATATCTTCATGCGGTTTTGCGGGGTAAAATCCTCCTTGCCCGGATACAGGATTTTGGCGTTGGGATAAGCTGTTTGGAATGTTTGCGCTATCTCGTGTATGTTGGCTTTCAGCCCGATAATCATCGGCTTGTAGGTAAGCCCCAAACGCTTCATTTCGTAAGCGGCGCAGCACATAATCAGAGTTTTACCTGCTCCGACCTCGTGGTCGCATATTCCCCCACCGTTCTGTTTAAGCATCCAAATGGCATCCTTTTGGCTTTTATACAGGTCGTCAATACCCAATGCCTTTACGTCCAATCCGGGGAACGTTTGATGACCACCGTCATACTGCGGGCGGACAAAAC
>SNRY01000419.1_pt1 | contig 14589 bp, 14 predicted proteins | sample 4693421 | NCBI WGS metagenome assembly SNRY01 (sample SAMN11003215, study PRJNA524138) | termite gut metagenome | isolation source: Bacteroidetes bacterial symbionts from single cell of protist host amplifed... | host: Streblomastix strix ... | reverse complement strand
TTGGTAAAAAACGATTTAGGCGAATACGGAGAAATACAGAAAGGTTGGACTGCCGAAGATGCGAAAGGATTTACCAAAATACTTTCCACTCCGTTGCGGGTGTATTATGCCAATCAAAAGAAAAACGGGAAATGATAAAAGTCGGAATTATTGGTGGGGCGGGATATACAGCCGGTGAACTTATCCGGATATTGCTTAATCATCCCGAAGCGGAAATTGTTTTTATCAATAGCCGTAGTAATGTTGGCAATAAGATTGTCGACGTTCACGATGGATTGTATGGTGAATGTGATTTGATTTTTACAAATGAACTGCCTCTTGACGGTATTGATGTACTTTTTTTCTGTACGGCACACGGTGATACCCGTAAGTTTATGGAGAGTCATGTATTGCCGGAAGATTTGAAAGTCATTGATCTTTCAATGGATTATCGTATAAAGGGCGATGACCATGAATTTTTATATGGACTTCCCGAATTGAATCGGAGAGCTATTTGTAAGGCGAAATATGTAGCAAATCCGGGATGTTTTGCTACTTGTATTCAGCTTGGATTATTGCCTTTGGCAAAACATTCGATGTTAAATGGCGATGTAACGGTAAATGCCATTACAGGAAGTACGGGAGCGGGAGTAAAACCGGAAGCAACGAGTCATTTCAGTTGGCGGAATAATAATATAAGTATTTATAGACCTTTTGCACATCAGCATGTACCGGAGATTAAACAGTCGTTGAAACAATTGCAACCAAGTTTTGATTCGGAAATTGATTTCATTCCCTATCGAGGAGATTTTCCACGTGGTATCTTTACTACGTTGATTGTGAAATCCAAAATAGACTTACCTGAATTAGCAGGCATCTACGAAGATTATTATCAAAAAGATTCTTTTACGCACATCGTAGGTGGGAATATAGACCTCAAACAAGTGGTAAATACAAATAAATGCCTGCTTCATCTGGAGAAGCACGGAGATAAACTACTGATAATATCTTGTATTGATAATTTATTGAAAGGGGCTTCGGGGCAAGCCATCCATAATATGAATCTGATGTTTAATTTGGAAGAAACAGTAGGATTGAAACTAAAAGCAAGTGGATTTTAGATGCCTATAAAATAAAGATCAGATACATCGGAAATGAGGTGAATTTATCCGCAGTCGGAAGAATTTATTAATGCCGTTGATATTGAATTGAACAAATAAAAAACTAATAAAGAATGAACCTCTTCGACGTATATCCTCTTTTCCCTCTCAACATCGTAAAAGGTAAAGGCTGTCATGTATGGGACGAGAACGGAACCGAATATCTCGACCTTTACGGAGGACATGCCGTTATATCCATCGGTCATAGTCATCCGCATTACGTGGAGATGATTAGTGACCAAGTAAGTAAGTTGGGATTTTACTCCAATTCTGTTATTAACAAGATTCAGCAAGAAGTAGCCCGACGGTTGGGTATTCTTTCCGGTTACGACGATTACTCCCTGTTTCTCATCAATTCGGGAGCTGAAGCCAATGAGAACGCCATGAAGCTGGCATCTTTCCATAATGGACGGACGAGGATTGTATCTTTTCAAAAGTCTTTTCACGGACGTACTTCGTTGGCGGTGGAAGTTACGAACAACCCGAAAATCATTGCTCCGATTAACGATAACAGCCATGTGGTTTATTTGCCTCTTAACGATATTGAAGCTGTAAAAGCTGAACTTTCCAAGGGTGATGTTTGTGCAGTTATCATTGAGGGTATTCAAGGAGTGGGCGGTATACTGACGTTAACAGATACATTTTTACAAGAACTTCGCAAACTATGTACGATTACGGGAACCATTCTTATTTTAGATGAAATCCAATGCGGATATGGACGCAGCGGAAAGTTCTTTGCCCATCAATACGCCGGTATCAAGCCGGACATTATTACTGTAGCCAAAGGTATCGGCAACGGTTTCCCAATGGCGGGTATATTGATTAGTCCGATATTCAAGCCTGTTTACGGTATGCTTGGCACTACTTTTGGGGGGAACCATTTAGCTTGTGCTGCTGCCCTTGCCGTAATGGATGTAATGGAGGAAGAAAACTTGATGAAAAATGCGGAAAAGGTCGGCAATTATTTGATGAAAGAATTAAGGGAACTCCCGCAAATAAGAGAAGTACGCGGTAGAGGATTAATGATTGGTTTGGAATTTGACGAACCGATAAAAGAACTTCGTAGCCGTCTTTTATTTGATTATCATGTATTTACCGGAGTTACAGGTACGAACGTTATACGTCTTCTTCCCCCACTCTGTCTAAGTTTGGAAGAAGCAGACGAATTTATTTCACGTTTCAGAAAAGCATTAAACTAAATTTATATATCCCGGTACATTTATGAAGACAGCGATTATCGGAGCCGGCAATATGGGGGGGGCTATTGCTCGCGGATTAACACAAGGAACGTTGATAAAAGCAAAAGATATTATCGTGTCCGACCTCAACAATGAAATATTAGGAACCTTAAAAGCTTTTAATCCGAATATCCAAACTACCAATAACAATCAAGAAGCAATAAGCCATGCCGAGATGATAATCATTGCTGTAAAGCCTTGGCTGGTAAGGGAAGTAGTCGAGCAGTTAACATTTGATTTCAGCAAACAGATTATTGTTTCAATAGCGGCCGGCATTCCTTTTTCCGATTATAAAGAATGGCTTAGTCCGTCAGCTACTACTTTCCGGCTGGTTCCGAATACTGCTATTTCCCAATTGGCAAGTATGACGCTGATAGCCTCCATGAACGCTACAAAGGAACAAGAGACTTTTATTTTCAACCTTTTTAATGAAATGGGATTGGCGATGTTAATCCCCGAAAAGCATATTCCTGCAACTACCGCCCTTACTTCCTGCGGCATTGCTTATGTGTTGAAATATATTCAAGCTGCCATGCAGGCGGGTGTGGAAATGGGTATTTATCCCAAAGATGCCATGAAGATGGTGGCGCAATCCGTCAAAGGAGCTGCCGAACTGATTTTGCACAACGATACGCATCCTTCCGTAGAGATAGACAAGGTAACCACTCCCGGAGGGATTACGATTAAAGGAATTAACGAGTTGGAGCATGGGGGATTTAGTTCCACAGTGATTAAAGCAATAAAGGCATCTTGTTAGGATAAATACTTTCTTTCTTATATGAATAAGAACCCCGTTTAAATTTAATCCTTTGGATTCGGATAGTGATAAAAATAACAAACAACTAATCCAACCACAAAGATATCAAATTCAGTCGTTGTTACAAGTAGGTACTTGATAAAAAGAAAATCAGTAAACTGATAGAAACTCTAATACTTTAATATTATTTCTTAAAAAAGTCTTGTACTTTTTCATTAGGTATCATTTGTTCGTTAAAAGAATAAGCTCCTGTTTTAGGAGATTTTACCATTTTAATAACTTTGGTATATGAACGCCCTTCCTTAGAACCTTCGTGCATACTTGCCACTGTTTTCTTTGCCATAATCTAATAAATGCTTATTTAATTTCTTTATGTACTGTAACTCTTCTCAAAATAGGATTGTATTTTTTCAGTTCTAATCTTTCGGTAACATTCTTTCGATTCTTAGTAGTAATGTAACGGGATGTACCCGGCATTCCACTGTTTTTATGTTCCGTACATTCCAGAATAACTTGTACTCTGTTGCCTTTAGCTTTCTTTGCCATAGTCTTCCTCTCCTTATTTTAGCCGATTACTTTGATATTATTCCAATCACAATATCCCTTAGTTACTGCCTCGTTTAAAGCAGCATCCAATCCCTTTTTATTAATAGTACGCAATCCGGATGCACTTAAATTCAGCCTAATCCAACAATCTTGTTCCACATAATAGAATTTCTTCTTGAATATATTTACATTAAAAATTCTTTTTGTTTTTCTTTTTGAATGTGAAACATTGTTGCCCACCATGGCTTTCTTACCCGTAATTTGACAAATCTTCGACATTTCTATCTTATTTTATAGTTTTAACAATATGATTTCTAATAAGGTGCAAAGTAAGTATTTTTATTAATACAAAACAAATTAATTGAGAATAATTCAAACTTGGTTTATTGCCCTTATTGTAAATAGGCAGAATTGAAAGATTTTGATTTCTTACTGAGTAAATTACGTGGAGATATCCGGTTCAAGCGTGGACAAAATAAGAATACACGGTAGATATTCTCGCAATTATGAGTTGAGCTTTGATTCAGTGGAAGAAATGAGCAAAATCACCTACATAAAATTATCATTGAATAAAATTTAAACAGGATATAAACTTTTATGGTTTAATTAGTTTTAACTTTAAATAATAAGTCGTCCGATTTAAACGTTGTTACTGGGGTTTCCGCATTTCCTATTTCTACAGGTAATTTCACACAAATAGGATTCGGATTATTTGCTGCTTTTGGTAAGGCAAGGTTATTCTTCTCTTTCCAAAAAAGATGAGTTGTATACTCTTCTATCGTTGTACGTTCTGTTTTCAGAAATACTTGATTTTTTATTATATCACTTTCTATTTTTAGATATTCACATATTTTAAAAATCTTTTTATCCATTATTTGTTCTAAAAAAAAGTTCATCATTTCACTATAATCATAAAGACTACCATCTACATGATATTCTATAGGTTCTTGAGTAATCCAGACATATCTTTCTATCATTCCTTTACTCTTATCCAAAGAATCTATGGACAAAACCATGACACTCTGGTCTACACTATTCGATAAAACATCTTGTTTATTAGTAATAATATGTCGATATACTACATAGTTTGCTTGGTTGCTCCAAGGTATCGAAATGTAGTCCGTCTTACTAAAAAAAGATTCGATTGTCCAATTTTGTGTGAGGAATGCCTCAATCCGGGAAAGATCTTCAACTACCGGTGGTACTTCTTCCACTATAGAATCATCTTTACAAGAAAATAATGATAGAACTATTATAGCAGAATATAATAAATTTTTATACATAAACATACAATTTTTAAATAGAAAAAACATCTTTTGCAAAGATATAGAAAAATATTTATTTTTCAAATAAAAAAATATTTAAAATATAATAATATATTTATCTATTGTTTAATTTAGTGAATCTTCTGAGTATTTAGCGGTTATTTTTCATAATGATATAAACGATAACCGGAGTACCAAAAAGAGCTGTTACCGCATTAATCGGCAAAGTGCTTTGTGTTCCGGGAAGCTGGGAAATAACATCACATACCAACATTGTAACAGCACCGCAAAGAACGGAAGCCGGCAACACAATGCGATGATTTGGGGTATGAAACAAACTACGAGACACATGCGGTATAGTTATCCCTATAAACGCTATTGGTCCCGTAAAAGCAGTCGATGTTCCTGCCAATAATGCAGTAATGAGTATTATCCATAACCGTAGATGAGATATGGAAACGCCCAATCCACCGGCATATTTCTTTCCGAGAAGCAATACGTTGAGCTGTTTCTGCAACAAAAAAGCAATCAGAAGTCCACTCACTATGATGGGAGCCATGATGGGAAGATATTTCCAGCCCACAGATGAGAGGCTGCCAAACGTCCAACTGACGAAAAGTTTCAATGTATCAGGATGACTGATACTCTGCAAAATGTTGACTATTGCTCCGGCAAAATACCCAAACATCATTCCGACTATAAGTAATGACACTATATGCGGAATCTTCACAGAAACAATGATTACCAATAACAACACCCCTGTGGCTCCTATAATGGAAGCTGCTACTTGTCCCCAACTGCCGATTATCCAAAACGGAAGCGACGAAGTTCCCAGCGTAAGTAAGGCGACACCTAAGCTTGCCCCGGAGGTAATACCCAACACATCGGGGCCGGCTAAAGGATTGTGAAACAGCGTTTGCATCAAAACTCCCGCTACGGAAAGAGCCGATCCGACCAATACGGCAGTTAAGGCTTTTGGTAAACGATGATTTAGGATAATCTCACGATAAATATTATTTTCTCCCGTTCCGGTTAAGACACCATACGTGTCGCGTATGGATAGATTGACACTTCCTAATACAATATCGGCGGTAAAAGCCAAAATTAGTAAAAGGATTAAAAAGATAAATTGCTTACGCCTTTTCATTATTTGCTATTTAGACGTTAGCCGTTCCATATATGTCAATTCATAATCGGGAAGCAAATCGGGATGGCATATTTTTATCATATCACTTAACAACAAATCGGGATGGGCAACACCACTCTCCCAATAGTCGTTTCCTCCGGCAAGGGTGGTCTTCCGAAAAGTATTATAGACATTTCCCCTTTGATAAGCCTTGAAAAGCTTATATCGCTTATCCGCCTTTTCAAGTTCTTCCAGTGTAGAAGCTTGAACCCCTACCCATACATCGGCTTGACTGAAATGAATCAACGCCTCTTCAATGGTCGTAGAAATACTCCCCGAACTGTTGTTGCCGGCGTAATGATACTTTGCTCCGGCATCCCGAAAAAGACGAGCATTGAAACTTTGTCCACCCGGCATAGACCACGCTCCGCGAAAATCTTGTCCGGAGAGTATCGCCGGAAAGATAGATACCGAATCAGCTTTTGCTTTTACCGCATTGTATCGTTGTACCACATCGTTGAAAATACTGTCGGCAAGGGCTTCCTTATTGAAAAAAGCAGCTACGAACTTAATCCACTCCGCCCGCCCCAACAATGATTTCTCTTGCCACTCTACGTTGTAAAGTAATGTAAGTCCGGTTTGTTTCATAAGTTTGCTGTTATTATCTTCGGTATTGTAGGCAGAAGTCATTACAGCCTGGGGATGTAGGAGTAGCAGGCGTTCTATGTCAAGATTGAAAGCGTCTCCCAGGTCCTGTATCTTTCCTTCTTCCACACCTTTTAATATATAAGGATTGTATATGTATGAGGCACTGCAAACTCCTGTAACCTTATCCGTTTCGCCCAATAAATCCAAGAAACCCAAGTGGGTAGCCGAATTGACCATCAGGCTTTTTACCGGTATCATAATCTTATGTCCGCCGGAAGGAACAATCGTTTGGTTGTCCTTTACCAAATAGTATGTATCATATACTTCGCCGGATTTCCACGGGTTAAATACGGTGATCTTTATATATTCACTGCTATGAGTGATGTCAAATCCCTTGGCATATTGCAGGGTAGTAAAAGTTGCATCTCTTTCCGCTGGTTGCCTTGATTTCTCTCGACCAATGCAAGCTCCCGCCATCCATAAAAAGATAGTCCAAAAGCAACCGGAAATTATTTTATTTTTCACAAGTCGTGATTTATTAGACGATAGTTCGCCATCTCTTCATATTTAGTATTCGGACGACCATAGTTGGCATACGGATAAATGGATATACCACCTCTCGGCATAAAAACGCCCATTACCTCTATGTATTTAGGATTTATCAACTTCATAAGGTCTTTCATGATAATGTTCACGCAATCTTCATGAAATGCCCCATAATTGCGGAAGCTGAAAAGATAAAGTTTTAAGCTTTTACTTTCTACCATTTTTATTTCGGGAAGGTAGTTTATACGAATTTCCGCAAAGTCTGGTTGTCCCGTAAGGGGGCAAAGAATTGTAAATTCGGGACAATTGAAACGTACCCAATAATCATTTTCGAGATGCCTGTTGTCAAAAGCCTCTAATATTTCGGGAGCATACGTTTGTTTGTATTCCGTTCGCTGTCCCAATAAAGAAAGTTGTTCCGTTAAATCAGACATTTCTTTTCATGTATAAAAAACTGTTTGTATTTTGAAAAATGTTCATCGTTATTTGAAAAACAGTGGCAAGTTATCGAAAAATATGTAGAAGTCAAAAAGCATAAAAGAAAACATAATTTAAGGAACAGTTTAAATTTTATCAGATAATTATAGTTCATCCCGAGAATGCGTAGTTGTTATGCAAATAATCAATACATTTGCACATATTTGGTGGATTCATAAAAGGATGCTTTGAGTCATAATTAATTTATTTACGATTGAAATATCATTCAAAAGAGGTCATAATAATTCATACAAATCCGTCAAAAAATCATTTTAGTATATTGCCTGATGAAAGAATTTATTCGTATCCTCAAACATTTTGTCCCTCCTTATAAGAAGTATTTGATTCTAAATGTGCTTTTTAATTTTCTATCCGCTATTTTGAATGTCTTTTCCTTTGCGCTTATTAAACCTATTCTCGAAATCTTGTTTAAGCTGCAGGAAGCGAATTATAATTTTATCGCTTGGAACGATTCAAGCATAGATTTAAAAGACAAACTAGTCAACAATGCTTATTTTTATATCACCGATTTAATCCAACAATATGGAGAAAGCACCACCTTATTGATATTAGGACTGTTTTTGATCGTGATGACATTCTTTAAAACCGGATGCTATTTCCTTTCTTCAGCCTGTATGATGCCGATACGTACGGGTATAGTACGCGATATTCGTGTTCAACTTTATGCCAAAATACTGTCTCTTCCTTTAAGCTTTTTTTCGGAAAAGCGAAAAGGAGATATTATTGCCCGTACAAGCGGTGATGTGCAGGAAGTGGAAGTTTCTATTACAAGCTCCCTTGACATGCTGTTTAAGAATCCCATATTGATTCTTATTTACTTTGCCACATTAGTTATAATTAGTTGGCGACTGACCCTGTTTACTATTGTCGTACTTCCTTTTATGGGTTGGATAATGGGAGTTGTCGGCAGAAAATTAAAACGAAATTCACTTCTTGCCCAAGAACGGTGGAGCAATCTAATGTCTCAACTGGAAGAAACTCTCAGTGGCTTGCGTATAATAAAGGCTTTCAATGCCGAAAAGAAAATGGACAAACGCTTCACAAACGCTAATAATGAATACCGTGATATTATCACTCGCGTGAATGTTCGCCAACAATTAGCCCACCCTATGAGTGAATTTCTCGGAACAATATTAATTGTTATTGTTCTATGGTTTGGGGGCGTATTGATTCTGAATTATAATTCCACAATTGATGCCACGTCTTTTATTTTTTATTTGGTAATACTTTACAGCGTGATTAATCCTTTGAAAGAATTTTCAAAAGCCGGGTACGCCATACCCAAAGGGCTTGCTTCCATGGAAAGGATTGATAAAATACTGTTAGCTGAAAACACACTGAAAATCAAGGAAAATCCCCTATCTATATCCGGTTTGAAAGAACAAATAGAACTTCGGGACGTTTCGTTCAAATACGAATCGACTTACGTCTTAAAGCACATTAACTTGATTATTCCCAAAGGAAAGAAAATTGCTTTGGTAGGACAATCGGGATCCGGCAAGTCAACTCTTGTCGATTTAATTCCCCGCTACTACGATACTACCGAAGGTGGAGTATATGTTGACGGCGTAAATGTCAGAGATGTTACTTTGGTCGATCTTCGTTCCCTCATAGGCAATGTAAACCAGGAAGCCATCCTTTTCAACGATACATTCTTTAACAATATTGCTTTCGGAACGAAACATGCCACACTCGAACAAGTAATTGAAGCGGCAAAGGTGGCTAATGCTCACGAGTTTATTATGGCTACCGAGTTTGGATATGATTCTAATATCGGTGATCGTGGAGGAAAACTTTCCGGCGGACAACGCCAACGAATCAGCATTGCCCGCGCCATATTGAAGAATCCGCCTATTTTAATTTTAGACGAAGCCACTTCGGCTCTTGATACCGAGTCGGAACACATGGTGCAAGAAGCTTTGGAAAACCTGATGAGAAATCGAACAACAATAGCTATTGCCCATCGTCTTTCTACTATCCATAATGCGGACGAGATTTGTGTGTTACACGAAGGTAAAATTGTGGAACGGGGTAAACATGGAGAATTGCTGAAATTGAACAGTTATTATAAAAAACTTTATGAAATGCAGAGTTTATAAGTATAGGTAGGGGTGACCTTTATAGTGATTGGCTACCGAGCTTTAAGCATCATGCGCGGGTGATCTGCGGTATTATCATAAAAAAGTCTTATTATGAAACAGGTATCATTATTACTATTGATTATATGTAGCAGTGGGTTCTGTTTTGCCCAATCGCCTACACATCTGTCCACCGATTTATTGGAGCATACCGACCGGGTATTTCTCGACGGCTACCCTTCCGGCATTGCTTTGACGGAGTTGGGTAGTACGGTGGAACGTTATCAAACTGCAGCTATCCGTAATTCCAAACCGTATCTGGGGTGGGTTGTCAACAGCAACCAACCGAATACGTTGCAAATCGCTTACCATATTCTGGTGGCTTCCTCGCCGGCTATACTGGACAAGGATGAAGCCGACCTCTGGGACAGCGGACGTACGGACAGCGACCAATCCGTTGCCGTGTCTTACGACGGAAAACCTTTGCAACCTTCCACCGTCTATTACTGGAAAGTAAAGACTTGGGATAACCACGGCGTGGAAAGTCCCTTTTCGTACGTGCGCAGTTTCATTACTGCCGATCATTTGGACGGCGCAACGGCTCGCTATCCACTCCAGGTCAGCGATGAATATCCCGCCGCGATACGTCCCATTGGCGAAGGTCATGCGTTTATCGACTTCGGCAAAGACGCTTTCGGACGACTGAAACTGACGCTTTCCTCCACTAAAGAAACCGACACCGTTACCATACGCCTGGGTGAGGCGGTCAAAGACGGACACATCGACCGCAAGCCTAGCGGCACTATCCGCTATGCCGTATATCGTCTGCCGGTCATGACCGGCACGCATACCTACACTGTCAAGATTCGTCCCGACAGACGGAATACGAACACTGCTGCAAACGACATAGGGGTCAAACCGGTACTGATGCCGGATTACGCAGGTGAGGTTCTGCCTTTCCGTTACGTCGAGATAGATAATTATTACTCCCCGTTGACGGCTACGCAGGTTGTCAGGCAAACCGTACATTACCCGTTTAATGAGACTGCGGCGTTGTTTCACTCTTCCGATACCGTGTTGAATCAGGTATGGGAACTTTGCAAGTATTCGGTTAAAGCCACATCCTTCACCGGCGTATATATTGACGGCGACCGTGAACGTATCCCTTACGAAGCGGATGCGCTGATCAACCAACTGTGCCATTATGCCGTTGACCGCGGATTCTCCATCGCCCGCTACAGCCACGAGTACCTTATTGAGCATCCTACATGGCCTACCGAATGGATCATGCAATCGGTGATCATGGCTTGGACCGATTATATGTATACCGGTAATCAGGCTTCGTTGCAACGGTTTTACAGCGATCTAAAGGAGAAAACCCTCTTGAGCCTCAAAGAAAGCAACGGGCTTATTAGTACGAAGACCGGCAAACTTACGCCCGAAGTAAAGAAAGCTATCCATTTCAAAGGTGAAAAAATAAACGATATTGTCGACTGGCCGCAAAGCGGGATTCTCGGTCTGGGGAAAAACGAGCGAGGTGAATCGGACGGGTTTGTGTTTACCGACTACAACACGGTCGTTAACGCCTATCATTACGAAGCTCTGCGGTTGGTCGGACTGATTGCCGGTGCGACAGGTAACCGGGCGGATCAGGCATTGTATGCCGGCGAAGCCCGCCGCGTGAAGGAGCGCATCAACAGTTTGCTGTTTGACGCCAAAAAAGGTTGTTACAACGACGGCACCGGCACGGATCACAGTTCGCTTCATGCCAACATGTTTCCGGTAGCCTTCGGCATTGCGCCGGAAAAGTATAAGAAGCAAATCGGCGACTTCATGCATACTCGCGGATTGGCTTGCAGTGTCTACGCGTCGCAATTCCTCCTCGATGCCGTTTATAATTCTAACGACGATGCCTACGGACTGCATCTGCTGACCTCGACCGACGAGCGCAGCTGGTACAACATGATCCGCGTAGGCTCCACTATCTCCCTTGAAGCATGGGACAACAAATACAAGCCCAACCAGGACTGGAATCATATTTGGGGTGCCGCTGCCGGGAACATCATCCAGCGTAAGTTGATGGGCATCGAACCCATTGAGCCGGGATTTCACAAGATACGTATCAAACCTCAACCAGCTACCTTGCGCCAGGCTGAAATACTTATGCCCACCGTTCGCGGAGACATCCGGGTAGCCTTCGACAACCTGCCTGCGGAAAGGTTTTCGCTGCAAATAGACATCCCAGCCAATACGACAGCGGAGGTATGGTTGCCGCGTCCGGACAAGAAATATCGCCTCACGGTAGACGACACGGTTCAAAAAGGTGTGCCGGAGGGTGATTTTGTGATTACTCAGACCGGATCGGGAAAACATTTGTTCACAATAGAAAAAAGCAACTGAAAATTAACGTCATAAACCTGTGACCGAACCGCTTGATAGATGGCGCTGGCCTGCCTGAAAACGAATGATTGACGCACATCAATGTAGTCAAATTACGCTGGAAACACCTCTTGCGGTCATCCTGAATATTTCACCCTGCTGGGGGATGGTTTTCTCTTTTACACCGACTGCTATTGCGTTTAGTTGGAGCTAATGTAGAATGGGCTTTCAGCTTGTAACCTTTTCTTTTCCCCTTTTTTCTCTTTAACTTTTTTACCTGTTTTGTTTTTGATTGTTCTTTCGCGAAGTCCCTTCCTTTCACTTCGATTGTATCCATTCTCTTGTTTGTATCTGCCTTTGCTGCCGTAATTTTATCCTTTTTTAATTCCTCACTTTCCACTTTCAATTTTCCACTTTCAATTTTCGTCCCGTAGCTTGCAGCAGCTTCGTAAGACTTCTCAACGGAACTATATGTGCGACACAACACCGTACCGGGAAGCAATACCAACGACTGTGTGGAATATTCTGTGCAACGCTTTGTCTTTCGACTGTGAACATACCCCACAGCACCTTCACCTACCTGCTCATCCGTACATACATATCCATTCTTGGCACGGAAAAGACGTTCATCTACTAATGTATAAAACGGAATACGAGAATCACCCTCCAAAACAAACTCATACAATTTTAATTCTGCATGAGGCATATAAAAGTTAACCTCTCTGTTAGGACGTACCTGCATCAGATACAGGATAGATAGTTTATCTCCGTAACGAAGTGAAGCGTTACAACCTACTAAAGAGTAAGAAACCTCTCTCAATGTTGTGGTTTCATCTATCAAAAACCCCAAAGGAAGTTGCAGGGAAGTTATCAATCGGTTATCGGAAACTGTTGCTTCTATGGATGGGAGTGTTCCTTCGGAAATGTTGAACTCATCTACTACACATGCCTCTGCCAACGCTTCCCCTTTGTCGAGAAATACTTCCGTAGCTTTCAGGTTGTTCTTTACAAACACATTGTAAGCCGTCAGGGAAGGAGGGCGTGTCTGGTAAGATTCACGAACAAAGGAAGACAGAATGCGATACGCCGAAAGAATGTTTGATAGTTTGGTTCGTTGTCGCATCTGTGAAAATGTACGCGGATTGGCGGGTCTGTTGTTGATACTTCGGAATACTTGTTTGCCACATCTAACGTAAGCTGCTATGTTTTCGATGCGTCCCCGATAGGAGCCGAGAGGAAAGGTTGTAATCATAAGTCAAAGGTTTGGTTTATAGGATAATTGAGGTTATAGGTTTCTCTAAAATCTATCTCAAAGATACAAAAAAAGGGTATAACAGCCTAATTTTTTAACTCTTTCTTTAGTGCTTTCTTCGCGGTTTGTAAACAATCTGAAACGTATTCCGTGGGCTTCTTCGGGTATCTATATCCGCTTTGTAAACGGTCATGGAGTGGGGAAGAATCGGAGAGCAATCGGACAAAATACGGGCATAACCCCTAAACATGTGCATAGGAAAAAATGGTAATATTATTGTGGTATTGAAGTTATTCAAAACAGGTAAGGGAAATTATTCTTGCATATCCATTAAACTGAGATTGATCTAATATTTTAATTTTCAGTTATTTAGTATATTATAATTTTATATTTATTTTCAGGCAGATAAAAATTTTAAAAAAAAAGAGTAAAAAGTTTGTGTATAAAAAAAGGAGTGTTTATCTTTGCCGTCGCTTTTGGATAAAGCATCGTTCTTTGAATAATTGATAAACAATACAAGTAGTACAAGAGCATTTTATATTTTGTAATTTTAGTTTTGTAGTGTTTTCCATCGGCCGGTTTTTGTGATTGGTTTTTGTGGAGCATTTTTGAATTAAGGTTATGAGAGTTGAAATGGGTAAAAAAATAGTACCGTCAATCTCCTGTTATAAGGAGAAAAAAATAGTTAAGGTTAATGTGATTATTAACCTTTTTTATTGTAAGGATTACGTCATTCTGTATAGTCTTTAACGAGACTAAAGAAAAAGAATATTTAGGAAATATTTACAATGAAGAGTTTGATCCTGGCTCAGGATGAACGCTAGCTACAGGCTTAACACATGCAAGTCGAGGGGCATCATGAACTAGCAATAGTTTGATGGCGACCGGCGCACTGGTGAGTAACACGTATCCAACCTGCCATTTACTCGGGTATAGGCTTTCGAAAGAAAGATTAATCCCCGATGGTATGTTTATTTCGCATGGGATGAACATTAAAGAGAGTAATTTTGGTAAATGAGGGGGATGCGCTCCATTAGATAGTTGGTAAGGTAACGGCTTACCAAGTCTTCGATGGATAGGGGTTCTGAGAGGATTTCCCCCCACATTGGAACTGAGA
>SNRY01000418.1_pt1 | contig 14655 bp, 7 predicted proteins | sample 4693421 | NCBI WGS metagenome assembly SNRY01 (sample SAMN11003215, study PRJNA524138) | termite gut metagenome | isolation source: Bacteroidetes bacterial symbionts from single cell of protist host amplifed... | host: Streblomastix strix ... | reverse complement strand
AACGAATTACTCAGCTTCGGTCTGAATTATAAATGGTAGCATTGAGTTTACGAACTCAAAACCTTAGAATTTATGAACTTAAAACCTCGTGAACTTAAAAGCTTAAAAATAACAGTTGTATTTCTTTGTTTGCTTTTCGTTGCTTGTTTCGAAGATCGCCGGAAAGAGTATGAGCCATATAACGGAGTTCAGAAATGGATGGAAGGCATTATGCGTAAAGATTATTATTGGTACAAAGAAATGCCTGATGCGAAAGGTTTGAACTTTTTACCGAACCCGCTGCTTTTTTCCAATCCTTATTATCGCAGAATGATGGGAAACAGAAAAACGGGACGCATTATTATTATTCCGTTTTAGAGGACCTGTCGGAGACAGATACGCGCAGTATTCAGCAGACGGATTACAGCTACGGTTTTGAATTCATGGTTTACAGGATGGGAGGAAGTCAATATGGCGCTCTTATCCTTTACGTCGTTCCTGATTCTCCGGCTGGGAAAATAGGATTAAAACGGGGCGAATGGATATTTGAAATAGACGACAAACCCCTTTCTGAAACCAATTACACGACTCTTCTTGGTGGTGAAGCAACCAAATTCGGAATGGGCGTTTGGTATGGAAACGGTTTTGTGCCTATCGGAGAATATACCATAGAGGCGGCTCGCAAGATTGATGACAACCCGATACATTATTATAATATGTACCGACCGGCGAATGATAACAGTAAACGAATAGGCTATTTGGTTTATAATCACTTCACAGCAGGAATCAATGATGAAGATAATACATACGACGACGATTTGCGCAAAATATCCCATGAGTTCAAAGATAAAGATGTGAATGAATTCATCCTTGATTTGCGATACAATAACGGCGGATTATTAACTTCCGCTGAGTTGTTATGCGCTATTTTAGCGCCCGAATCGGTATTAGGAAAATCTATCGGCTATGTAGAGTTTAACGACAAACATAATCCGCAAACTCAAGACCTGTCATTGGATGCGAATATACTGAAAGGAGGTGTCAATCTCAATCTGAGCACATTGTACGTGTTAGTAAGCGAATCGTCGGCATCTGCTTCCGAGATGGTCATTAACAGCCTGTCTCCTTATATGAAAGTAGTATTGATAGGCATGCAGACCGAAGGAAAAAATGTAGGTTCAACAACGTATAAAAACGATGAATTTAATTGGGAATTGCGCCCGATTATATGCAAGATTTATAATTCGGAGGATAAATCGGATTATGAAAACGGCTTTATTCCTGATTATACGGCAGACGAAAGCTTGGACACAAATATAAATAGCTTCCTTGATTTCGGGAATCCGGATGAATTACTTCTGAATACAGCATTGCGACTTATTAACGGAACTTATAAAGAAGAGGGAGAGGATTACGCTGCTTCCCGTTCATTAACCGGAAAGCCGGTACTTGTTCATTGCTCTTTGGACAGAAAGGCTACAAACGGGGTAATTATTCGATAATGCATTGAAAATAAAAAGAGTGCTCCAATTTTATTTTAGGAATTGATACGTTCGGTGCAAACAAGCCAAATACGGAAGCACCCGAACCACTCATAGAGGCATAGATTGCCCCTTGTTTATATAACTCTGCTTTTACCTCTCCGATAACAGGATATTGAGGAAAGATACTCTCTTCAAAATCATTCTTCATTAATTCTTTCCACTCACTTACAGGGTAGGTGATAACGTCCTCCAATGAATGTTCCGGCTTTCGCGGACGAATTAGTGAGAATGCTTCGCGGGTGGAAACAAATACATCCGGTTTAATCACCATCAAGCCATAACCTTTGAGTGAAAGTGAAACGGGGGAAAAGACATTACCGATTCCTCCGGCAAAAACAGGGATATTCTTTATAAAGAATGCACAGTCAGCTCCGAGCATCGCCGCATATTCTTCTAATCTCTTTGCGTTGAGGTGCAAATCAAATCTATCATTAAGCAGTTTCAGCATAAAAGCTGCATTTGCCGAACCGCCACCCAGCCCTGCTCCCGAAGGAATATGCTTATATAAATAGATTTCTATAGGAGGAAGGTCGAAATCTTTATCAAGCAGATGGTAGGCTTTTAGTACTAAATTATCTTCCGCTTTACCTGCAACTGCCGTTCCTGATTGGTGCAAGATGAATGTCTGTTCCGAATTGTCGGCAACCTTAATTTCAAGAGCGTCTTCAATGGGTATAGGGTAAAAGATGGTTTCTAAGTTATGGTATCCATCTATACGCTTCTCTATAATGTGGAGTCCTAAGTTGATTTTGGCATTGGGAAAGGTTATCATTCAGGTAGGAATGTTTATGTCTTTGAATGAAAATAACAATAACATTCAAAGAGTAGGAAGTATCCGCTTCAACGATAAATCCTTCTTTATGATATAAATAACAAATACCAATAACAGAAGAGTGCGAAATGATAAACGAATAACCATGTTTTCCAATACAACGAATTCTGCTATCGCATACAGTCCGGCAGCAAGAAGAATATATATTCCGATACTTTTCAAATCATAGTTGATGGGGTATTTCTTTTGCCCAACAAAATAAGAAAGAACGGTTATCCCCGCATATCCGATTAACCCTGCATAAGCGCAAGCCATATAGCCATATTTGGGCACAAAGACTACATTCAGCATTACAATCAGCACGCAACCGATGAGAGAGAAGTATGCCCCCCAACGGGTTTGGTCTATCAATTTATACCAAAAGGATAGATTAAAATAGACACCCATAAATATCTCGGCAATCATAACAATGGGTACGACTTTCAGCCCCGGCCAATAATCGGAGTTCCTAATGATATAACGCAGTATATCCATGTAAAACATCACCACTAAGAAAGCCAATAAAGCGAAAATGATAAAGAACTTCATAGCCGAAGCATACATCGGACGGTTATCTCCCTCCTTATTCTTGCCAAACACAAAAGGTTCGTAGGCATAGCGAAAGGCTTGGGTAAACATTGCCATTATCATAGCTATTTTGGCGGCGGCTCCGTAAATGCCTAATTGTACTTTTGCTTCATTGGGGTCATCGAACAAAAAAGGGAAAATAATCTTATCTATCGTTTGGTTGAGAATGCCTACCAAGCCGAGTATTAATATTGGAAAAGAATAATTCCAAATACGCTTCATCAGCTTGGCGTTATACCTGTATCGAAATCCGCGTAATTCGGGAATAAAACAAAGCATTTGCAACGAGGTACAAATTAAATTGGCAATGAAAACATATCCCACACCATAAGCCGGATTATAGAACCAAGATATTGTTTCGGGGCAATGCCTGTTCAACCACGGACACCAGACAAGGAAAAACAGATTAAGCAGAATATTGGATACAATGAACAGCAGTTTTACCGCCGCAAACTTTACCGGTCGTTTCTTATGCCGCAGGTATGCGAAGGGGATACACTGAAAGGCATCGAGGGCTACTACTATAGCCATCATACCTATAAATTCGGGATTGTTCGCATAACCCAAAAAGGAAGAGATAGAGGGCAAAAATATGAAACACAAGGCTATGAAAAGCAACGAAGTGCTTCCTACCGAAAGAAGAATAGTAGAGTAAACTGTCTGTTCGTCTTCTTCCCCTTTATTAGCAAAGCGGAAGAAACCCGTTTCCATGCCGTAAACGAGCAGTATCAGCAGAAAAGCGATGATAGCATAAATATGGGTAACTACTCCGTAACCGCCGGACTCTGTCGTGAATGTGGCAGTATAAAGCGGTACTAACAAGTAATTCAAAAACCTTCCGACAATACTGCTTACTCCGTAAATGGCAGTATCTTTTGCCAATGATTTCAATCCTGCCATGCCCAACTTGTTTTCATTTCCGGTTCGCCGGAAGAGGCTTTCCTATTTCTTCAACCATTTATCCAGCCATTCAAAGAAAGTGCGTTGCCAGAGCACTCCGTTTTGTGGCTTTAGCACCCAATGGTTTTCGTCGGGATAAATCAACAATTCGGCTGGGATTCCACGGAGTATTGCTGCATTGAAAGCTGTCAGACCTTGTGAAACGGAAACACGATAATCTTTCTCCCCGTGGATGCAGAGAATAGGCGTGTCCCATTTGTCAACAAACTTATGGGGTGAATTGGCGTAAGAAAGTTGTACGATAGGGTTTTGTTTCTCCCAGTAAGCTCCTCCCATATCCCAATTGGCAAACCACATTTCTTCTGTTTCGAGGTACTGTGCTTCCATGTTAAATATTCCGTCATGGGCAATAAAGGCTTTGAAACGTTTGTCATGATGCCCTGCAAGCCAATATACGGAAAATCCCCCGAAACTAGCTCCGACACAACCCAAGTGATCGCTATCCACAAAAGGCTCTTTACTCATTTCGTCAATAGCCGAGAAATAATCTTTCATACATTGACCACCGTAATCTCCGCTGATTTGTTCGTTCCATTCAAGACCGAAACCGGGGAGCCCGCGACGATTGGGAGCGACTATGATATAATCGTTTGCCGCCATAATCTGCATATTCCAGCGATATGACCAGAACTGGCTGACAGGTGTCTGAGGACCTCCTTCGCAAAACAACAATGTGGGATATTTCTTGTTCGGATCGAAATGGGGAGGATAAATAATCCATGTTAGCATTTGTTTCCCGTCCGTTGTTTTTATCCAACGTCCCTCTACTTTACCCGTAGTTATCTGGTCGAAGATGTGTTTGTTTTCAAAAGTAAGTTGGGCAACCGTTCCATCGGGAGAAACAGAATATATTTCATCTGCGACGCTCATGGAGTGCCGTTTGGCGATTAACTTGTCGTTACAAAGGCTTACGGAAGCATAATCGTGCGCTCCTTCGGTGATTGGTTTGACGGTTTTAGTGGCTATATCAACGGTGTATATCTGTGATGCTCCGTGCCAAACGCCTATGAAATAAATACCCTTTGCATCTTTGTTCCAACAGTAATCGTCCACATTAGAATCAAAGTCTTTGCTTATAAATTCCTTCTCTCTCGTCTCTAAATTCATTACAAAAAGGCGGTTTTGGTCGGCTTCGTACCCTTCGCGTTCCATGCTGAGCCATGCAATGCTTTTACCGTCAGGTGAATATTGCGGGTTGGTATCATATCCCATCATTCCTTCGGTAATGTTCTCTGTCTTTTTGGTATTCAAATCATATACATAGATGTTGGAGTTGGTGGAAACGGCATACTCCTTTCCCGTCTTTTTGCGACAGGTATAAGCTATTTTATCCGAAGTATTGTTCCAAGCCAATTGTTCGATACCGCCAAAAGGTTTCATCGGGCTTTCGTAAGGTTCTCCTTCCAATACATCAATCATATTTGCGATGGAAGCCCCGTCAAAATCGGCTATAAACGGATGAGGGGCGGAGGTTACCCATTCGTCCCAATGTTTATACATCAAATCGGTAACGATAATACCGCTTGCTTTCGGCAGATCGGGATACTTTTCAGCCGTAGTCTTTACCGTTTTTACTTGGGAGATAAAAAGTAATTTCTTCTCATCGGGCGAAAAAGCAAAGCCTTCAATATCATTGTCGTAATTCGTAAGCTGTTTTTTATCGCTTCCGTCGGCATTCATTTCCCATAATTGACTGCTTCCACTTTCACCGGAAAGAAAAGCTATTTTGCTTCCTCCTTTTATCCATGTTGCTTCGTTTTCGGAGAAAGGGGTACGGGTAATTTGCCGGTTATCGCTTCCGTCGGCGTTCATTACAAACACTTCCCGGTTGCTTTTATTTTCAGATACGCTGTAATAGGCTACGGTATATACAATCTGTTTCCCATCTGGCGATACGGACAGTCCGCCGATGCGTCCCAATGCCCATAATGCTTCGGGGGTCATGCGTCCTCCTTCAATCTTTATATTTGATTTTGCGATGACGGCTTGTTCCGATACGGAAGTTTCTTTTGATGCGCAGGCAGCTAACATAACAGATGCAGTAATGATGAGTATGTTCGAGAGTTTCATTTGAGGAATTTATCTAATCTTGTTTTACTATTTTCGGCTGCAAAGATATATATTTGACTTCAATTATTGCTGTTTTTTGCCTGTTCTTTATACTTTGCGGGCAAAGCACTTTCCACTGCTACATAGGCTTCTTCCATTATTGCTTTTATGTTGTCAACTCCTTTTCCTTTGGGAGAAATCGGATTGTGAATGGTTAAAATCATTCGATGGCGATTGACGAGTTTCCTTGTGCGGGGAAGCACCTCAAAAGACCCGTCAATAGTAACAGGCACTACGGCTAATTGAAGATCATCAGCCAACTGAAACGCTCCTTTTTTAAACGCTCCCATCCGACCGGTATATGAACGAGAGCCTTCGGGAAAGACAACCAAAGAAATACCGTTTTGCAACGATACTTCCGCCTGACGAATGGAATTAAGCATGGATTTCGGGGCGGAACGATCGACAAAAATATGCCCCGCGCTTTCGCAAGCCTTACCAATGAATGGTAGTTTCCGTAAACTCTTCTTCATCATCCATTTGAAATTACGTCCCAAAAATCCGTAAATCAGGAAAATATCAAATGCTCCCTGATGATTGGCTACAAAAACATACGAAGTCCTTTTATTTATCTCCTTACGCCCGCGAACTCTTACCGGAATAAGCATAAAAAGGCAAAAGAGCTGCGACCATATCTTTCCCGGATAATATCCCCAAATATGCGCTCCTCCAAGAAGTGACCCTGCAATAGTAGTTAATGCCGTAAGGATAGTAAGTACAATCAGTATCGGCAAAGCCACACAAATTTGATAAATATAATAAAAAATCTTCATTCTTATTTTCTCTCCACAAAAGTAATGATTAAGCCTCATTACAATGTTGACAACTCCTGTTTTAAATCACTTATAAGTTGCAAAGATAGAAAATAAAATGGCATTTTATATGGTAAATTGCTGAAATCAGATACTCATTCCGTATGTTCTATTTTCTTTAAATGCTCTATCGCATCGTACAGATCATATTTTTCTAATAACTCTATAAACTTAGCCTCATTTGTGAATTTTGAATAAACATCTGGAGAATCATCCATTGTCGATATAACATCTAAACCAAGTCTCAAAGCTTCTTCAAAATGAAAATAAAATTGATCGTAATCGCCCTCTGATGCTTTAATTTCCGCTAAAGTGGCACATAATATTGGAGAATCCTTTTTTAATTCAATCGCTTTATATATAGATGTCAAAGCGTTTTTATAATCTCCTTTTTTCCTAAGATAACAAGCTTTAGCATTATAGGCGGAATGAAACGAAGGATACTTTTCAATCAATTCATTAAAATCATTACTTACTTCTTCATTATATGAGAATAATTGAGATTTTGAAGGTACTTGGTATTTGTATATGTATTGTTTAGCAAAATCTCAATTATTCTCATATAATGAAGAAGTAAGTAATGATTTTAATGAATTGATTGAAAAGTATCCTTCGTTTCATTCCGCCTATAATGCTAAAGCTTGTTATCTTAGGAAAAAAGGAGATTATAAAAACGCTTTGACATCTATATATAAAGCGATTGAATTAAAAAAGGATTCTCCAATATTATGTGCCACTTTAGCGGAAATTAAAGCATCAGAGGGCGATTACGATCAATTTTATTTTCATTTTGAAGAAGCTTTGAGACTTGGTTTAGATGTTATATCGACAATGGATGATTCTCCAGATGTTTATTCAAAATTCACAAATGAGGCTAAGTTTATAGAGTTATTAGAAAAATATGATCTGTACGATGCGATAGAGCATTTAAAGAAAATAGAACATACGGAATGAGTATCTGATTTCAGCAATTTACCATATAAAATGCCATTTTATTTTCTATCTTTGCAACTTATAAGTGATTTAAAACAGGAGTTGTCAACATTGTAATGAGGCTTAATCATTACTTTTGTGGAGAGAAAATAAGAATGAAGATTTTTTATTATATTTATCAAATTTGTGTGGCTTTGCCGATACTGATTGTACTTACTATCCTTACGGCATTAACTACTATTGCAGGGTCACTTCTTGGAGGAGCGCATATTTGGGGATATTATCCGGGAAAGATATGGTCGCAGCTCTTTTGCCTTTTTATGCTTATTCCGGTAAGAGTTCGCGGGCGTAAGGAGATAAATAAAAGGACTTCGTATGTTTTTGTAGCCAATCATCAGGGAGCATTTGATATTTTCCTGATTTACGGATTTTTGGGACGTAATTTCAAATGGATGATGAAGAAGAGTTTACGGAAACTACCATTCATTGGTAAGGCTTGCGAAAGCGCGGGGCATATTTTTGTCGATCGTTCCGCCCCGAAATCCATGCTTAATTCCATTCGTCAGGCGGAAGTATCGTTGCAAAACGGTATTTCTTTGGTTGTCTTTCCCGAAGGCTCTCGTTCATATACCGGTCGGATGGGAGCGTTTAAAAAAGGAGCGTTTCAGTTGGCTGATGATCTTCAATTAGCCGTAGTGCCTGTTACTATTGACGGGTCTTTTGAGGTGCTTCCCCGCACAAGGAAACTCGTCAATCGCCATCGAATGATTTTAACCATTCACAATCCGATTTCTCCCAAAGGAAAAGGAGTTGACAACATAAAAGCAATAATGGAAGAAGCCTATGTAGCAGTGGAAAGTGCTTTGCCCGCAAAGTATAAAGAACAGGCAAAAAACAGCAATAATTGAAGTCAAATATATATCTTTGCAGCCGAAAATAGTAAAACAAGATTAGATAAATTCCTCAAATGAAACTCTCGAACATACTCATCATTACTGCATCTGTTATGTTAGCTGCCTGCGCATCAAAAGAAACTTCCGTATCGGAACAAGCCGTCATCGCAAAATCAAATATAAAGATTGAAGGAGGACGCATGACCCCCGAAGCATTATGGGCATTGGGACGCATCGGCGGACTGTCCGTATCGCCAGATGGGAAACAGATTGTATATACCGTAGCCTATTACAGCGTATCTGAAAATAAAAGCAACCGGGAAGTGTTTGTAATGAACGCCGACGGAAGCGATAACCGGCAAATTACCCGTACCCCTTTCTCCGAAAACGAAGCAACATGGATAAAAGGAGGAAGCAAAATAGCTTTTCTTTCCGGTGAAAGTGGAAGCAGTCAATTATGGGAAATGAATGCCGACGGAAGCGATAAAAAACAGCTTACGAATTACGACAATGATATTGAAGGCTTTGCTTTTTCGCCCGATGAGAAGAAATTACTTTTTATCTCCCAAGTAAAAACGGTAAAGACTACGGCTGAAAAGTATCCCGATCTGCCGAAAGCAAGCGGTATTATCGTTACCGATTTGATGTATAAACATTGGGACGAATGGGTAACCTCCGCCCCTCATCCGTTTATAGCCGATTTTGACGGGGCTTCCATCGCAAATATGATTGATGTATTGGAAGGAGAACCTTACGAAAGCCCGATGAAACCTTTTGGCGGTATCGAACAATTGGCTTGGAACAATACTTCGGATAAAATAGCTTATACCTGTCGCAAAAAGACGGGAAAGGAGTATGCCGTTTCCACCAACTCCAACATCTATGTATATGATTTGAATACCAAAAAGACAGAGAACATTACCGAAGGAATGATGGGATATGATACCAACCCGCAATATTCACCTGACGGTAAAAGCATTGCATGGCTCAGCATGGAACGCGAAGGGTACGAAGCCGACCAAAACCGCCTTTTTGTAATGAATTTAGAGACGAGAGAGAAGGAATTTATAAGCAAAGACTTTGATTCTAATGTGGACGATTACTGTTGGAACAAAGATGCAAAGGGTATTTATTTCATAGGCGTTTGGCACGGAGCATCACAGATATACACCGTTGATATAGCCACTAAAACCGTCAAACCAATCACCGAAGGAGCGCACGATTATGCTTCCGTAAGCCTTTGTAACGACAAGTTAATCGCCAAACGGCACTCCATGAGCGTCGCAGATGAAATATATTCTGTTTCTCCCGATGGAACGGTTGCCCAACTTACTTTTGAAAACAAACACATCTTCGACCAGATAACTACGGGTAAAGTAGAGGGACGTTGGATAAAAACAACGGACGGGAAACAAATGCTAACATGGATTATTTATCCTCCCCATTTCGATCCGAACAAGAAATATCCCACATTGTTGTTTTGCGAAGGAGGTCCTCAGACACCTGTCAGCCAGTTCTGGTCATATCGCTGGAATATGCAGATTATGGCGGCAAACGATTATATCATAGTCGCTCCCAATCGTCGCGGGCTCCCCGGTTTCGGTCTTGAATGGAACGAACAAATCAGCGGAGATTACGGTGGTCAATGTATGAAAGATTATTTCTCGGCTATTGACGAAATGAGTAAAGAGCCTTTTGTGGATAGCGATCACTTGGGTTGTGTCGGAGCTAGTTTCGGGGGATTTTCCGTATATTGGCTTGCAGGGCATCATGACAAACGTTTCAAAGCCTTTATTGCCCATGACGGAATATTTAACATGGAAGCACAGTACCTCGAAACAGAAGAAATGTGGTTTGCCAATTGGGATATGGGAGGAGCTTACTGGGAGAAACAAAACCCTATCGTACAACTTTCTTACGCCAATTCACCCCATAAGTTTGTTGACAAATGGGACACGCCTATTCTCTGCATCCACGGGGAGAAAGATTATCGTGTTTCCGTTTCACAAGGTCTGACAGCTTTCAATGCAGCAATACTCCGTGGAATCCCAGCCGAATTGTTGATTTATCCCGACGAAAACCATTGGGTGCTAAAGCCACAAAACGGAGTGCTCTGGCAACGCACTTTCTTTGAATGGCTGGATAAATGGTTGAAGAAATAGGAAAGCCTCTTCCGGCGAACCGGAAATGAAAACAAGTTGGGCATGGCAGGATTGAAATCATTGGCAAAAGATACTGCCATTTACGGAGTAAGCAGTATTGTCGGAAGGTTTTTGAATTACTTGTTAGTACCGCTTTATACTGCCACATTCACGACAGAGTCCGGCGGTTACGGAGTAGTTACCCATATTTATGCTATCATCGCTTTTCTGCTGATACTGCTCGTTTACGGCATGGAAACGGGTTTCTTCCGCTTTGCTAATAAAGGGGAAGAAGACGAACAGACAGTTTACTCTACTATTCTTCTTTCGGTAGGAAGCACTTCGTTGCTTTTCATAGCCTTGTGTTTCATATTTTTGCCCTCTATCTCTTCCTTTTTGGGTTATGCGAACAATCCCGAATTTATAGGTATGATGGCTATAGTAGTAGCCCTCGATGCCTTTCAGTGTATCCCCTTCGCATACCTGCGGCATAAGAAACGACCGGTAAAGTTTGCGGCGGTAAAACTGCTGTTCATTGTATCCAATATTCTGCTTAATCTGTTTTTCCTTGTCTGGTGTCCGTGGTTGAACAGGCATTGCCCCGAAACAATATCTTGGTTCTATAATCCGGCTTATGGTGTGGGATATGTTTTCATTGCCAATTTAATTTGTACCTCGTTGCAAATGCTTTGTTTTATTCCCGAATTACGCGGATTTCGATACAGGTATAACGCCAAGCTGATGAAGCGTATTTGGAATTATTCTTTTCCAATATTAATACTCGGCTTGGTAGGCATTCTCAACCAAACGATAGATAAGATTATTTTCCCTTTTTTGTTCGATGACCCCAATGAAGCAAAAGTACAATTAGGCATTTACGGAGCCGCCGCCAAAATAGCTATGATAATGGCAATGTTTACCCAAGCCTTTCGCTATGCCTACGAACCTTTTGTGTTTGGCAAGAATAAGGAGGGAGATAACCGTCCGATGTATGCTTCGGCTATGAAGTTCTTTATCATTTTCGCTTTATTGGCTTTCTTAGTGGTGATGTTTTACATGGATATACTGCGTTATATCATTAGGAACTCCGATTATTGGCCGGGGCTGAAAGTCGTACCCATTGTTATGATTGCCGAGATATTTATGGGTGTCTATTTTAATCTATCCTTTTGGTATAAATTGATAGACCAAACCCGTTGGGGGGCATACTTCTCTCTCATCGGTTGCGTGCTGATTGTAATGCTGAATGTAGTCTTTGTGCCCAAATATGGCTATATGGCTTGCGCTTATGCAGGGTTAATCGGATATGCGGGGATAACCGTTCTTTCTTATTTTGTTGGGCAAAAGAAATACCCCATCAACTATGATTTGAAAAGTATCGGAATATATATTCTTCTTGCTGCCGGACTGTATGCGATAGCAGAATTCGTTGTATTGGAAAACATGGTTATTCGTTTATCATTTCGCACTCTTCTGTTATTGGTATTTGTTATTTATATCATAAAGAAGGATTTATCGTTGAAGCGGATACTTCCTACTCTTTGAATGTTATTGTTATTTTCATTCAAAGACATAAACATTCCTACCTGAATGATAACCTTTCCCAATGCCAAAATCAACTTAGGACTCCACATTATAGAGAAGCGTATAGATGGATACCATAACTTAGAAACCATCTTTTACCCTATACCCATTGAAGACGCTCTTGAAATTAAGGTTGCCGACAATTCGGAACAGACATTCATCTTGCACCAATCAGGAACGGCAGTTGCAGGTAAAGCGGAAGATAATTTAGTACTAAAAGCCTACCATCTGCTTGATAAAGATTTCGACCTTCCTCCTATAGAAATCTATTTATATAAGCATATTCCTTCGGGAGCAGGGCTGGGTGGCGGTTCGGCAAATGCAGCTTTTATGCTGAAACTGCTTAATGATAGATTTGATTTGCACCTCAACGCAAAGAGATTAGAAGAATATGCGGCGATGCTCGGAGCTGACTGTGCATTCTTTATAAAGAATATCCCTGTTTTTGCCGGAGGAATCGGTAATGTCTTTTCCCCCGTTTCACTTTCACTCAAAGGTTATGGCTTGATGGTGATTAAACCGGATGTATTTGTTTCCACCCGCGAAGCATTCTCACTAATTCGTCCGCGAAAGCCGGAACATTCATTGGAGGACGTTATCACCTACCCTGTAAGTGAGTGGAAAGAATTAATGAAGAATGATTTTGAAGAGAGTATCTTTCCTCAATATCCTGTTATCGGAGAGGTAAAAGCAGAGTTATATAAACAAGGGGCAATCTATGCCTCTATGAGTGGTTCGGGTGCTTCCGTATTTGGCTTGTTTGCACCGAACGTATCAATTCCTAAAATAAAATTGGAGCACTCTTTTTATTTTCAATGCATTATCGAATAATTACCCCGTTTGTAGCCTTTCTGTCCAAAGAGCAATGAACAAGTACCGGCTTTCCGGTTAATGAACGGGAAGCAGCGTAATCCTCTCCCTCTTCTTTATAAGTTCCGTTAATAAGTCGCAATGCTGTATTCAGAAGTAATTCATCCGGATTCCCGAAATCAAGGAAGCTATTTATATTTGTGTCCAAGCTTTCGTCTGCCGTATAATCAGGAATAAAGCCGTTTTCATAATCCGATTTATCCTCCGAATTATAAATCTTGCATATAATCGGGCGCAATTCCCAATTAAATTCATCGTTTTTATACGTTGTTGAACCTACATTTTTTCCTTCGGTCTGCATGCCTATCAATACTACTTTCATATAAGGAGACAGGCTGTTAATGACCATCTCGGAAGCAGATGCCGACGATTCGCTTACTAACACGTACAATGTGCTCAGATTGAGATTGACACCTCCTTTCAGTATATTCGCATCCAATGACAGGTCTTGAGTTTGCGGATTATGTTTGTCGTTAAACTCTACATAGCCGATAGATTTTCCTAATACCGATTCGGGCGCTAAAATAGCGCATAACAACTCAGCGGAAGTTAATAATCCGCCGTTATTGTATCGCAAATCAAGGATGAATTCATTCACATCTTTATCTTTGAACTCATGGGATATTTTGCGCAAATCGTCGTCGTATGTATTATCTTCATCATTGATTCCTGCTGTGAAGTGATTATAAACCAAATAGCCTATTCGTTTACTGTTATCATTCGCCGGTCGGTACATATTATAATAATGTATCGGGTTGTCATCAATCTTGCGAGCCGCCTCTATGGTATATTCTCCGATAGGCACAAAACCGTTTCCATACCAAACGCCCATTCCGAATTTGGTTGCTTCACCACCAAGAAGAGTCGTGTAATTGGTTTCAGAAAGGGGTTTGTCGTCTATTTCAAATATCCATTCGCCCCGTTTTAATCCTATTTTCCCAGCCGGAGAATCAGGAACGACGTAAAGGATAAGAGCGCCATATTGACTTCCTCCCATCCTGTAAACCATGAATTCAAAACCGTAGCTGTAATCCGTCTGCTGAATACTGCGCGTATCTGTCTCCGACAGGTCCTCTAAAACGGAATAATAATAATGCGTCCCGTTTTTCTGTTTCCCATCATTCTGCGATAATAAGGATTGGAAAAAAGCAGCGGGTTCGGTAAAAAGTTCAAACCTTTCGCATCAGGCATTTCTTTGTACCAATAATAATCTTTACGCATAATGCCTTCCATCCATTTCTGAACTCCGTTATATGGCTCATACTCTTTCCGGCGATCTTCGAAACAAGCAACGAAAAGCAAACAAAGAAATACAACTGTTATTTTTAAGCTTTTAAGTTCACGAGGTTTTAAGTTCATAAATTCTAAGGTTTTGAGTTCGTAAACTCAATGCTACCATTTATAATTCAGACCGAAGCTGAGTAATTCGTT
>SNRY01000345.1_pt2 | contig 14660 bp, 9 predicted proteins | sample 4693421 | NCBI WGS metagenome assembly SNRY01 (sample SAMN11003215, study PRJNA524138) | termite gut metagenome | isolation source: Bacteroidetes bacterial symbionts from single cell of protist host amplifed... | host: Streblomastix strix ... | reverse complement strand
GACCTTTGGGTTATGAGCCCAACGAGCTACCAACTGCTCCACTCCGCGATATTTGTGGGCGCAAAGATACGGCTTTTATTATAACAAACAAATACATTCATAACTTTTTCAAATAAACATGGAAAAAATTTTACGATTGAAATAGCACTTCTAACCAATGGATTAGTTTAGAACACGTTACCTCGTCCGTAGTTACGTATTTTTTTGTGATATTTAATCTTCTAACATTCCATTTGATTTATTGTTAGGCATTATCCATAACCCGTAGTGCATTTGTAAACAAAAAGAAAAGAATGCCTCCAAGTAACTTAACAGGCTGAAAGCCTTACTTCATTCAGCCCCAGCTAAGCGGAGCGACAGCTGGGGATAAAAAAGTAGATGTGCAAACTGCGCCTTGAAAAGGCAACTTAACTTAAAAAACTCTTTTAAGTTGGGCTTTCAGTCCGCCGGAGAATGGCGTACTCTTTTTCCCCGACTGATTAGTCGGGGCTGATATAAATTGGGCTTTCAGCCCGCCGGAACCGGTAAACGTAAAATTAAAAAAGAATCCAAAAGATTCATATATGTATAGAAATGGCATACGAAAGCAAAATACGACTCCATCGGAGTCGAACAAGGCATTATACCCGGACATTGCTACACATATAGAACTCCAATAGAACCAGTAACCGGAAACTAAGAGGTCGGTAAGAGCTTTTAAGAGGGAGCCTGCTGCTCTGTATTTTTACCCCCTTCTGAAACCCTTACCTGCAAGTGCTTTGAGCGAGATAGCTCTTACAAGCTCTTACAAAACCCCTTCAAAGCCTCATAAACACTAGCATAGCTCTTGGATAGCTCTTACAAGCTCTTACAAGCTCTTACAAACCTCTTACAAACCTCTTACAAAGCCTTGAAAACTCTTACTTAGCTCTTACCTAGCTCTTACAAGCCCTTGGAAAGATAAATTTTAGGGATTATGGAAAGAGGCTATTAATTGTTTTGGCAGCCTCTTTTTTTATGGTACATTTGCAGGTGCGCTCAATGTGTATAGAGATAAAATGAAGCTATTGATCAAAATAAAATACCTGATTTTTTGGTTGGTCGTTTACAGCGTATTGTATGCTTACCTGCAAACCTGTTGCGAATATCATTTTTATTTCATAGAGCAAAACCAATTGTTTCAAAATACATGGTTTTATGTGGCGGAGCATCTTTCGCAGCCGGGCGGATTGGCATTGATTTGCTCGGAATTTCTCGTCCAGTTTTTTCTTTTGCCTTATGCAGGGGCGGCGATTACGGCTGCTTTGCTTACCATAGCAGGAGGGCTGACGTTTCTTCTGGTTAAACGGATAGCGCCTAAAGCCGATTGTTTGGCGCTTTGTTTGCTGCCGGTTGTTACCTTGTTGTTTATGCACTTTAACTTCAATTATCTGCCCTACGGAACGGTGGCTTACCTGCTAACGCTTTTGGTTTTATACGCTGTTGTCCATATCCAAGGGTTTACCGTCCGGTTTATCGCCCATTTGCTGTCTGTGATGCTACTTTTCTGCTTGGCAGGTCCGGTTTTTATGTTGTATGCCTTGATAGCAACGGTATATGAACTGTTGTTCCAATCGCCTCGTCGTTATCTGGTTATATTGTTGCTGGGCGAGGGGGTTCTAATCGGTGCTTTGAGCGTGTATTTTGCTATCAACGGAGAGTACCGGCTTGCTTTTTTGCCTGATGGATATTATCATACGAAACTGATACCCCATTCTGTAATTTATTATTCGTGGTGTTCTTTGCTGTTAATCGTTCTATCGGCTTACTTCCTCCAAAACAGGAAACCGGTAAGTAGAAAGCGACTGCTGGTCGAGACCTCTTTTTTTCTGATAGCGGTGGCGGCTCTGTTGCATTGGGGAATCACGACTTTCAGTAATAAACAAGCCGAAATAGTGAAAAGGCTTGATTATTACAGCCGTACCGAACAATGGGATCAGATACTCCAACATTGCCAAGGCTCGCTCTCCAACTATTTGCATATATGTCATGTGAATCTGGCGTTGATGCAAAAAGGAGAATTGGGCGACAAAATGTTTTCGTACGACCAGCGAGGACCCGAAGGCATGGTTATAAACTGGAATAAAACAACATCCGTATCGGTTTTGCTGAGTGATATTTATTTTGCTATGAACCTTGTCGCTCCGGCGCAGGAGATGGCTTTTGAAGCCTACATCAGCGTTATTGGCGAAGGGAATCCGCGCATATTGAAGCGATTGGTGCAAACCAATCTGATATACGGTGCCTATCCGGTTGCAGAAAAATACATCAGCATTCTCGAAAATACGGTTTGTTACAGGGATTGGGCGAAAGCGCACCGCCGTTTTCTCTACCGGGACGACGAAGTAGCCAACGACCCTCTTCTGGGTGCTAAACAAAGGTTGCTGATGCCGGTTAGCACCTTGTCCCTATTAAAAGGTATAGACATCGAACTACAGCATCTTGCTGAAAACAACCCCTCCGACCATACCTCAATCGTATATGCCGGTGCCCTTTATCTTTTGTTGAAAGATGTACAGGCTTTTCAATCGTTAATAGAACAATATTTTGGTACGTCTGCCTTGCCGTCGTTGCCTGTTCCTTTTCAGGAAGCCGTCATTCTCCTTGCGGAAAATACCCCTGCGTATTGGGAGCGTTTCCGGATTGCCAATGAGGTGGTTCAACGCTTTTCGGAATATAAAAAACAAGTATTAGCCGGCAGTCGAAAAGGCAATGCCAATGCTTTACCCGGTTCGCTGCTGCGTTCTTTTGGCAATACATATTGGTTTTATTATATGTTTAAATAAGACATTGCAGATGAAACGAATTTTATATCTATGGCTGTTAATCCAAGTTTGCGTTGCTTGTACGCAAGTGTTGCCGGAGGGAAAGAAAAGCGATCAATTGCCTGCTATTTTCCCCGATTATGCCGAGACGACCATTCCGTCTAACATAGCCCCGCTCAACTTTTCCTTGACGGCACCCTGCCAGGAAGCCTATGCGGTGCTTACGTCTGCAAACCGTAAACTGACGGTAAAGGCAAACAAAGGTCAGTTCAACATACCGGTCTCTACATGGAAACAACTGCTCGCTTCGGCAACGGGTGCATCTGTATCTGTGGCTGTATCTGTCAAAGAAGAAGAATGGATCAGCTATGCCCCCTTTCACTTTTATGTGGCAACAGAACCCGTTGACCCTTATATCGCATATCGTTTGATAGAACCGGGTTATGAAGTATGGAACCGGATGGGCATTTATCAACGAAATCTGGAGAACTATTCAGAGTCGCCTATTATAGAAAACAAGATGAGCGGTCAGAACTGTATGAATTGCCATTCGTTTTGTATGCAGAATCCCGATAAAATGTTGTTCCACATGCGGGAAACCTATGCCGGAACCTTGCTGATTGATGGCGATAAGATTGAGAAACTGAATACGAAAACCGACCAGACCATCTCGGCTTTGGTGTATCCATCCTGGCATCCTTCAGGCAAATATGTCGCTTTTTCGGTGAATGACACCAAGCAGGGATTTCATCAAAACGACCCCAATCGGATTGAAGTGTTCGACCAAGCCTCCGATGTTGTTGTCTATGACGTAGAGAAACACGAAATTATTACCACATCCGCCCTTTTCTCACCGGAAGCGTTTGAAACTTTTCCTGCCTTTTCGCCTGACGGAAAGACTTTGTATTTCTGTTCCTCTCCCACGCATCCAATACCTCAGGAGTTTAAAGAGGTACAATACAACCTCTGTTCCATATCCTTCGATCCGGAAGAGCGACGCTTTGGCTCAACAGTCGATACGATATGCCATGCGGCGACCGAAAAGAAAAGCGCCTCCTTTCCACGCGTATCTCCCGATGGGAAATATCTGTTATATACCTTGTCGGGCTACGGAAATTTCTCAATATGGCATAAAGATGCCGACTTGTATCTCTATAATTTGGAAACAAAAACGAATGAGCCACTCGATATTCTCAATTCCGACGACGTAGAAAGCTATCATTCATGGAGCAGCAACAGCCGGTGGGTTGTGTTCAGCAGCCGTCGGATAGACGGTCTCTATACCCGTCCCTATATTGCCTATATAAATACGGAAGGAAAAGCCTCAAAGCCTTTCCTCCTGCCTCAAAAAGATACGGAGTTTTATTACCGTTTCATGAAATCGTATAATATCCCCGAATTTATTACCGGCAAAGTTAAAAAACGCAGTCGCGAACTGGGGCTAAAAGCCAAGAACGACCGCGGCATCAATGTAAGTTTCCCATTACTCCCGTAAAGAATATCGCCCCCTGTATCTTTGCACGTCAATTAATACATTATTACTTATTACCCTCACATGATTTATCCTCAAAACTTTGAGCAAAAGATAGGTTTCGACCATGTACGGAAGCTCTTAACAGATAAATGTTTAAGCCCGTTGGGAGAGGAGCGGGTGGCAGAAATGACCTTCTCCGGCAACTTTGAAGAAATAGAAATACGGTTAAACTTGGTAACTGAGTTTGTCCGTATCATTCAAGAAGAAAACAACTTTCCCGACCAATTCTTTTTCGACGTTCGCCCTTCTCTGAAACGGATACGGGTGGAGGGGATGTATTTGGACGAACAGGAATTGTTCAACTTGCGCCGCTCTTTGGAAACCATTCGAGACATTGTACACTTTCTTAATAAAGGCAATGAAGAAAGAACAAACAGCCCTTACCCTAATTTGAAACGTTTGGCGGGAGATGTTGCTGTGTTTCCACAGTTATTGGTTAAGATAGACGGTATTCTCGATAAATATGGTAAAATAAAGGATAAGGCTTCTGCCGAGCTGGCACGCATCCGGCAGAATTTGGCAAGTACGATGGGAGGTATCTCTCGAACGTTGAACAGTATTTTGCGCAGCGCCCAGGCTGAGGGATATGTAGAGAAAGATGCTGCCCCTGCCATGCGCGACGGGCGTTTGGTTATCCCCGTATCTCCGGGTTTGAAACGCAAGATTAAGGGCATTGTTCATGACGAATCTGCCAGTGGTAAGACGGTTTTTATTGAACCCGCCGAAGTGGTGGAAGCCAATAACCGCATCCGCGAGTTGGAAGGAGAGGAACGGCGAGAAATAGTCCGCATCCTAACGGAGTTTTCTGCTGCGGTGCGCCCCTTTATCCCCGACATATTGCAGTCTTATGATTTTTTGGCGGAAATAGACTTCATCCGCGCCAAAAGCTACGTCGCTCTGCAATTCAATGCCATCAAACCTGCTTTGGAAAGGAAACAACTATTGGATTGGGGAACGGCGATACACCCTTTGTTACAAATCTCACTTGCCAAACAAAACAAAAAAGCCGTTCCTTTGGATATTGAGTTAAACGACAAACAGCGGATTCTGATTATTTCCGGTCCCAATGCCGGTGGAAAGTCCGTTTGCCTCAAAACCATAGGGTTGCTGCAATACATGCTGCAATGCGGTATGCTTATCCCCCTGCACGAACGCAGCCGGGCAGGGATATTTACCGGAATCTTTATAGATATTGGCGACGAGCAATCCATTGAAGATGATTTAAGTACGTATTCTTCTCATCTGACTAACATGAAAGTAATGGTGAAGAGTTGCAACGAGCGCAGCCTCATCCTCATAGATGAATTTGGCGGGGGAACGGAACCGCAAATAGGTGGCGCCATTGCCGAATCGGTGCTTAAACGTTTCAATGCCAAGCGCACCTTCGGCATTATCACTACCCATTACCAGAACCTGAAGCATTTTGCCGAAGATCACGAAGGTGTTGTAAACGGAGCGATGCTTTATGACCGCCACCTGATGCAACCCTTGTTTCAATTGCAAATAGGAAACCCCGGAAGCTCTTTCGCTGTGGAAATAGCCCGAAAGATAGGCTTGCCGGAGGAGATTATTGCAGATGCTTCGGAGATAGTGGGCAGTGAATACATTAATGCAGATAAGTACCTGCAAGACATTGTGCGCGATAAACGCTATTGGGAGAACAAACGTCAGACTGCTCGCCAACGCGAAAAGCATCTGGAAGAACTCATTACCCGCTACGAAGCCGAGTTGGAAGAAGTTCACAAATCTCGCAAAGAGATTATCCGTCAAGCCAAGGAAGAAGCCGAACATCTGCTGCAAGAATCGAACGCGAAGATAGAAAATGCCATTCGAACGATTAAAGAAGCACAAGCCGAAAAGGAAAAAACACAATTGGCACGTCAAGAACTTACGGATTTTCGCAACTCTGTGGAGAATATAACTCCCTCCAAACAAGAAGACAAAATAGTGCGTAAGATGGAGATGTTAAGGCAAAAGCAAGAACGCAGGAAAGGAAAGAAAGCGGCTAATCCGGATAATCGCCCTCTCCCGGCTTCTAAAATAAAACCTTTTGCCGAAGGGGATACAGTAAAAATAAAAGGGCAGAGCACAGCAGGCAAAGTGTTGGAAATTACCGGGAAAAACGCAGTCGTAGCTTTAGGAAATATAAAAACTACCGTGAAGCTGGAGCGTTTGGAGCATGCTCATGCGGGGAGCGTTTCCATTAACACGGAAATAACGAAAAACTCTTTCGTAAGCAACAGTACCCAAGACCAAATGTACGAAAAGAAACTGGAGTTCAAACAGGACATTGACGTGCGCGGTATGCGTGGGGATGAAGCCTTGCAAGCGATAACTTATTTTATTGACGATGCCATATTGGTAGGCATGGACAGGGTGAGAATTTTGCACGGAACGGGAACGGGTGCTTTGCGCGCGATCATTCGTCAATATTTGCAAACGGTTTCTGGAGTAAAGCACTTTGAGGACGAGCACGTTCAGTTCGGTGGAACGGGAATTACAGTTGTTGATTTTTTTTAAACGCCTCTTTATAATTATTCAGATTAATTCATATCTTTGCGCCCGATTTTCAGTTTCTTGGTAATGACTAATACAGAATGAGCAACGTCGTAGCCCCCTCATTTATGGTATTTTCGGGTAGTAAATCGAGATACCTTGCAGAGAAAATCTGCGCCTGTCTTCATTGTCCTTTGGGCAATATGAATGTCACTCACTTTGCCGACGGTGAATTTGCCGTTTCCTATGAAGAATCCATTCGTGGTTCTCACGTATTCCTCGTTCAGTCTACTTTCCCTTCCTCCGACAATCTGATGGAACTCCTTCTTATGGTTGATGCCGCCAAGCGAGCCTCGGCAACGAGTATTATTGCCGTAATCCCGTATTTTGGTTGGGCGCGTCAGGATAGGAAAGACAAGCCGCGCGTTTCCATTGCAGCAAAGCTAATAGCAGATTTACTTTCGGTGGCAGGGATAGACCGGTTGATAACGATGGATTTACATGCCGACCAGATTCAAGGCTTTTTCGACATACCGGTTGACCACTTGTATGCTTCGGCAGTATTTTTGCCATATATTGAAGCCTTACATTTGGAAGACCTCGTTATTGCAGCCCCCGATGTGGGAGGGTCAAAAAGAGCCAGCGCCTATTCCAAATATTTGAAGGTGCCTTTGGTGCTTTGCCATAAGATTCGCGTAAAGGCAAATGAAGTGAACTCCATACAAGTTATCGGCGATGTGGCGGAAAAGAACGTGATTCTGATTGACGATATGGTGGACACGGCGGGCACCATAACTCTGGCTGCCAACAAGATGATAGAAGCCGGTGCGAAATCAATACGCGCTTTTGCAAGCCACAGTGTAATGTCCGACCCGGCTTCGCAAAGGGTATATGATTCTGTATTGACCGAAATAGTCTTCACGGACAGCATTCCCTATGTCAAAGGATGCCCCAAGGTGAAGCAATTAAGCATCGCAGATATGTTTGCCGAAACAATTAAGCGAATGTTGAATAATGAATCTATAAGTTCACAGTATATTGTTTAAAGCCCTCCCTTCCATATATGCTTTTAGGTTTTCAAGCATAATGTGCATTAACCTTTTCCGTGCGGCAAAAGATGCCCAAGCTATGTGTGGAGTGATGTAACAGTTCTTAGCGCTCAATAGAGGATTATCGGGGCGGGGTGGTTCAGTGGAAAGTACGTCCAAACCTGCTGCGAAAATACTATTATTGTTCAGAGCTTCCGCCAAATCCAGTTCATTAATTAACGGTCCACGACCGGTATTGATAAGGATAGCTGTCGGTTTCATCAGAGACAGACGGCGAGCATTTACGAGTTCGCGAGTCTTTTCTGTCAGCGGGCAATGCAGGCTTACGATGTCGCATACGGAGAATAGTTCGTCAAGCTCCAACTTTGTTACCTCCGACGGCAGTTGTGAAGCCGGTTTAGAGGTATGGGCATACACTTTCATGCCAAATGCACCGGCTATTTGGGCAACCCTCCACCCAATATGTCCCAATCCGACGATGCCGATTTTCTTTTCTGCCAACTCTATCAGAGGGGTATCCCCAAAAGAGAAATCAACACTGCTTGCCCATCTTCCTTTGTGGACTTCTTGGGAATGATGTTGCACCTGTTGAGCGATGTTCAATATATGCGCGAATACTATTTGCGCCACGGATTCTGTGCTATAAGCAGGGATGTTGGTAACGACTATATTACGTTTCTTCGCGGCATCAATATTTACTACGTTGTATCCGGTAGCCAATACGCCAATGTATTTTAATTGAGGCAAAGCATTAATCAGCTCAGCAGACAGCAGGGTTTTATTTGTTAAGAGGGCTTCTGCGTTTTGGGAGCGTTCCAAAACTTTGTCGGGGGGAGTGCGGTCGTATATGGCACATTCTCCTAAAGAACGTAGTTCGTGCCAATCAAGGTCGCCGGGGTTGAGGGTATAACCGTCTAATACTGTGATTTTCATATCTAAAGAGTAACCTGCCAGCAATACCTGACTAACGGAAATGGGGATTTAACTCCCCTTTCCGATAATAGTACATTTTATTCGGTTCGCAGGCTCAACGTAAAACAACGTTTGAGAAATAAGCGGTTTCAGATAGATTATCTTCGTGTGAACAAATGAACAAGCCCACATAGCTTTTGCCCGGCAATTGTATTTCGATTTCAGCATCTTTAGTGCCGGATGCAATATTATCATCTGTTCGGATAATAATGGTATTGCCTTTTCGTTCCAATTGTATCTGGGCAGGGGCATTATTGGCTGACTGCACTTCTTTAGTTTCGCCTCCCTTTTCCAAACGGTATTGCAATGAAGTCAACCCATCACCATGAATAGCTACATCGGCATAGGGTGAATCAGCATTCAGCGTTTCGCGTATAAGCAATCCCAATTTACGGTGCGCATTAGATTCCGCTTTTTTGCTTCCGAAAGCAATGTCGGCAGTCAATACAAAATCGCCTTCTATTTCTTTCCAAGCATAGTGAAACGCATCGCTTTCACCCCAAATATTTAATCCCGCCCCTGTCAACGTATAAGTATCTTTCACAGGGTCATAAGTTAGGGAGCCTTCTATCTTGCAATCTCCCACATCGTTTGAATTAACAAACACTCGCTCTTTTGATTGCTTACAGCCAGTAGTAAACAGCAGCAACATGCCACAAAAGACAATAGCTATCAAAGAAATTTTTTTAGAAAAAGTTTTCATAAAGAATTATTATTTTTAGACAAATGCAAATCTATATAAAAATAACGTATTTACCTAAGCATTCGGCATGAAAAATCAGGTAAGATTTTTGAGAGGATGGAACAAATAACCGAAAATTTTGAGAGGCAAGAGCTTTTAAAAAGGAAAGAATTGAGTATCTTTGTATTATCTCCTGTCTTCCTTTATTATAAGGGAAAGCCAACCGGTAGGATACTATCTGATAAGTGTCCCACTAGTCTCCGAATAAAGTCCGATCTCTGTCCGACTTATCTCCGATGTAACTCCGATTCATCTTGCAGCTAGCTCTTACATAGCTTGAGTACACCTTGAGTATAGCTCTATGTACCTAAGAGCTACCTGCTATCTATCTGCAATGACTCTCCTTCATTCGTTTTATCCGTCTAAATAGTTGCCTTACTCTTTGGCTATCTCAAGCGAAATGCCTATCTTTATTGGGTAACATAATCAATAACCCAATACATGAAAACCAAACCTAATACCCGCAACCCTCGTACCGAAAACCAACAAGCTCAACGGGCGCAACTCACAAACCTTGTAACGACTTATCAAATACTATCCTCTTTCATAAGAGGGGCTTATCCCTCCAAACTGAAGAACTTGAGCGATTACAATATGTTTATCAAAGAGAATCTAAGCAGCAGGGTAAAGGTTTATCTCAATAAAGCTGAGGCGTTTCAGAAAGCCTGCATTGTAGCGCCGTATAATATTTCGGAAGGTCGGTTGCAGGGTATTGAAACAGTCGCGCAGGGGGATGTTTTGCGGACTTCTCTGCGCGTGCCCCGTTCTTTTCGGATAAATGATGACACGACGGTTGAAGATGTATCTATGGCTATGTTACGGGCTAATCCGCAGATGCAAGAAGGGGATCAAATCTCTATTCTTCATCTTATTCAACATGTGCCGGAGAAAGGCGTTCCGCACGTAACATGGAAGCAGTATGATTTTACGCTGGACATCGTTTCTTATGGCGCAATCCATTCTGAATTCTACAGTGATGTACCCAAGTCTCTTTTTCGGGTAAATGATGGATGTATTGAGACGGAGGCAGGTATCGAAATGGGAGGCGTTGCGTATGTGTTGAGTCGTGAAGTGGGGCGTAAAGTGCAGATTTCTACCCAATCCATTGTGCTTACTCCTGATAATAGTATTTATAAAGAATATTCGTCCGAAGAAAAGAAGAAGGAAGCGGCGAGGAGTTATGCGGTGATTGCTAAAAAGAAAACGGTTACGCCTAAAAAGGCGATTATTCAAAAAAATGAATATCTTCACGGCTTTATTTCGAGAAATAAAAAGATACTTAGTATGAAGAAGATACTCATAGCATTGGTGTTAATATTCGGCATAACGATTGCTGCGCAGAATAATACGACGGGACAGGAAAAGCCATCCATTCAGGAAGTGGTAGATTTGAAGCTACAAATGCAAGAGTTGAAAATATCCGAAATGCAGAAAAGTATAGAGGATAAGATTGGGATGCAAGATAAATATGTAGAATCAATTAATAGTCGCTTTGGCTTTTGGCTTGGTTTATTCGGAGGATTAATGACATTTTTAAGTATCGGTTCCGGTTTCTTGGTTTATTATTTAAATAAACGTACCCATGAAGTAGAGAAAGACATGAAAGAAAAATTAGCAGAGATAATAGAAATAAAAAAAGCTGCAGAAAAAGAATTAAATTTAATGATCATTGAAGGAAAAGAAAAATTAAACTCAATGGTCGTGTTAGAAGAAAAAACAAACAGTGTGTACAATAAATTGATAAATAATCCACAAATTGAAAAACAAAGTAAAGAGCAAAAAGAGGAATTATCCAGTTATATTGAAGAAATAAAACGAAAAAAGCCTGAATCGGAATATACGGCAAAGGATTGGTTCCTTTTAGGATACGATGCTCAAATGAAAGAAAAACACGATGATGCTTGTTTTTATTATAACAAAGCTAATGAAATTGATTCCAATAATGCCAGTATATATAATAATTGGGGAAATGCATTATTAGATCTTGCCAAATTGAAATCCACTCCCGACCTCTATGAAGAAAGTATTATTAAGTACAAAAAAGCTATTGAAAGTAAGCCGGATCTTGCCGAAGCATATAATAATTGGGGACATGCGTTATCCGCCCTTGCTATATTGAACTCTGACGAGGCACTTTACAAAGAAAGTTTCGAAAAATACAGCAAAGCCAATGAGCTTAATCCTAATGATGCCAGTATATATACTAATTGGGGAATTGCGTTATACGCCCTTGCTGTATTGAACTCTGACGAGGTACTTTACAAAGAAAGTTTCGAAAAATACAGCATGTCCCCAATTATTATATGCTTCGGCAAGATCCGGCTTACTTTCAATAGCTTTTTTGTACTTAATAATACTTTCTTCATAGAGGTCGGGAGTGGATTTCAATTTGGCAAGATCTAATAATGCCAGTATATATACTAATTGGGGAAATGCGTTATACGCCCTTGCTATATTGAACTCTGACGAGGCACTTTACAAAGAAAGTTTCGAAAAATACAGCAAAGCCAATGAGCTTAATCCTAATGATGCCCGTATATATTATAATTGGGGAAATGCGTTATACGCCCTTGCTATATTGAACTCTGACGAGGCACTTTACAAAGAAAGTTGCGAGAAATACAGCAAAGCCAATGAGTTTAATCCTAATGATGCCCGTATATATTATAATTGGGGAGCTGCGTTAGCCGACCTTGCCCAATTGAAATCCATTCCTGCTCTCTTTGAAGCAAGTTTCGATAAATACAAGAAAGCCATTGAAAACAAACCTAACTATGCCGATGCATATAATAATTGGGGGAGTTCCTTATGGGATCTTGCTGAATTGAAGTCTGACCCTGCCCTCTTTGAAGAAAGTTTCGGCAAATACAAAAAAGCCATTGAGATAAATCCAGACTATACCACTGCATATTATAATTGGTTATTTGCTTTAAAGCAATTAACTCAACTTAAAATAGTTAATATAGAAAAACTATTCTTCTATTTGGAAGAATATTTGAAATACTGTAAAAGCAAGGTAACTAGAAGTGATATTGAGAATGATGCTGATTTTGCTACTCTCAAAGGAGATCCCCGTTTCCAGCAACTCCTTGATAAATATTCCCCTGATGAAAAACCATAAGAATGATTGCTTGTTTTCTATCTCTACGGGCTGAAAGCCCAATTTATATCAGCCCCGACTAAACGTAGTGGCAGTCGGGGTAAAAAGAACAAACGACCCTCCGGCGGGCTGAAAGCCCAACTTAAATTAAGGTGCTTTTTCGGAGCATCAATGGTTTATTAAGTTAGGCTTTCAGCCTGTTAGTGAGTGGTTTACTTCTTACCCCAGCTGACGCTGCGCTTAGCTGGGGCTGAATTAACAAAGGCTTTCAGCCTGTTAGTGAGTGGTTTACTTCCTACCCCAGTTGGCGCTACGCTTAGCTGGGGCTGAATTAAGTTAGGCTTTCAGCCTGTTAGTAAGTAGTTTACTTTCTTATCCCCAGTTGTCGTTTTGCTTAGCTGGGCTGAATTAAATAGGGCTTTCAGCCTGTTAAGTAGTAGTTTCCTCTTTGGCTTCTACGGGCTGAAAGCCCAATATATATCAGCCCCGACTAAACGCAGAGGCAGTCGGGGTAAAAGGGGCAAATTATCCTCCGGCGGGCTGAAAGCCCAACTTAAATTAAGTTGCTTTTTCGGAGCATCAATGGTTTATTAAGTTAGGCTTTCAGCCTGCTAGTGAGAGGTTTACTTCTTACCCCAGCTGGCGCTACGCTTAGCTGGGGCTGAATTAAATGAGGCTTTCAGCATGTTAGTGAGTGGTTTATTTTCTTATTCCCAGTTGTCGTTTTGCTTAGCTGGGCTGAATTAAATAAGGCTTTCAGCCCATAAAATAATGAAAATGCTTTAATAATCATCGTATTAAAAGGTTCTTAATAATCAAATTATCAAACGAATGTCTCAATCATTATCAAAACTGTATATCCACATTATTTTTCATGTTAAATCTCCTATCTCAACAATAATTCGAGATGAGGATGCACCGGATTTGTATGCATATATGGGGACAATAATAAAAGATTCCGAATCGCATCCGATATTGATAAACGGCACTAAAGACCATATTCATATTTTATGTGTTATGTCAAAGAATATTGCATTATCCAAATTGGTTGAACACATAAAACGCAATAGTAGCCGGTGGATAAAAAGTAAGGGGGATTATTATAAAAATTTTGCTTGGCAGGGTGGTTATGGTGGATTTTCCGTAAGTCAGTCCTTATATGCAAAGACCAAACAATATATTGCCAATCAGAAGGAGCATCATAAAAAAATGACATTTCGCGAAGAGTATGTTTTATTCTTAAATGAATATGGAGTTGATTATGAGGAGAAATATATATGGAATGATGCAAAACGACAGCCGGAGTAAAAGACCTCTCATAGAGTGCGTTCTGAGAAAAGAAATTGAATAAAAAAAGTTGTTAATACCAAATTGCTATCAAGATAGTATCGTCTAAATTTGTTTTAACACAGAGACTCAGAGACTGATGGCGGGTTGGTATAAGTTAGGCTTTCAGCCTGCTAGTGAGTGGTTTACTTTCTTATCCCCAGCAGGCGCTACGCTTAGCTGGGGCTGAATTAACAAAGGCTTTCAGCCTATTTAGTAGTAGTTTTCTTTGGCTTCTACGGGCTGAATTAAATACGAGGCTTTCTGTTTATTAAGCAGTAGTTTTCTCTTTGGCTTCTACGGGCTGAAAGCCCAATATATATCAGCCCCGACTAAACGTAGTGGCAGTCGGGGTAAAAAGAACAAACTACCCTCCGGCGGGCTGAAAGCCCAACTTAAATTAAGTTGCCTTTTCGGAGCATCAATGGTTTATTAAGTTAGGCTTTCAGTCTGTTAGTGAGCGGTTTGCTTTCTTATCCCCAGCAGGCGCTTCGCTTAGCTGGGGCTGAATTAACAAAGGCTTTCAGCCTGTTTAGTAGTAGTTTTCTTTGGCTTCTACGGGCTGAATTAAATACGAGGCTTTCTGTTTATTAAGCAGTAGTTTTCTCTTTGGCTTCTACGGGCTGAAAGCCCAATATATATCAGCCCCGACTAAACG
>SNRY01000417.1_pt1 | contig 14670 bp, 17 predicted proteins | sample 4693421 | NCBI WGS metagenome assembly SNRY01 (sample SAMN11003215, study PRJNA524138) | termite gut metagenome | isolation source: Bacteroidetes bacterial symbionts from single cell of protist host amplifed... | host: Streblomastix strix ... | reverse complement strand
AGTAGTAGCATATCCTATATCTTCATCCTCAGTATGAGGTAAGGTAGTGGTCATAATGGGAGCGTCCAACAAACATGCAATTTCTCTGATTATAGTATTGTCCGGCATGCGGATACCAACTTCTTTCCGTTTCTTAAATATTTTAGGTAAACGAATTCCCGTATTCAAAATAAAGGTAAATGCTCCGGGCAAATTACGTTTCATTAGTTTAAAAGTATTGTTATCAATTTTAACGTATTCGCTAATACTACTCAAATCGTAACAGATAAGATAGAGCCGGCTTTTATCCGGATCTATATTTTTTAACTTGCAAATTCGTTCAACAGCACGTTCTTTTAATCCATGGCAACCAATAGCATACATCGTATCAGTAGGGCAGATTATTAACCCTCCTTCGACTAATGTATTTACTACCCGTTGCAAATCTTGCCTGTTGTTATTCTTTTCGTAGAGTTTCAGGAGCATGAAAATCAAGGTTTCTTTTCCCTGATTTCTACTCTGCGAATTTTTCCGCTGATAGTTTTGGGAAGTTCTTCTACAAACTCAACAACACGAGGGTATTTATAGGGAGCTGTTACTTTCTTCACATGATCTTGAAGTTCTTTAATCAGTTTTTCGCCGGCACGAGATTTATATTCTTTAGACAAAACGACGGTTGCCTTTACCACTTGTCCGCGAATGTCATCAGGTACACCCGTAATGGCACATTCTACTACCGCCGGATGGGTCATCAAAGCGCTTTCTACTTCAAACGGACCGATACGATAACCGGAACTCTTGATAACGTCGTCGGCACGTCCTACAAACCAGAAATAACCGTCCTCATCTTTCCAAGCCACGTCTCCCGTATAATAGATATTGTTGTGCCAATTTTCGTTAGTGAGTTGTGCATCCCGGTAATATTCTTTGAATAGTCCGATAGGTTTATCTTTATCCGTACGGACAACGATTTGTCCCTGCTCTCCAGCTTCTACCGACCGACCGTCATTATCTATCAGATGCACATCGTATTGCGGATTAGGCACGCCCATACTTCCCGGCTTCGGCTCCATCCATGGAAATGTAGCAACGGTAAGAGTGGTTTCCGTTTGCCCGAAACCTTCCATTAGTTTGATGCCCGTTAGTCTTTTAAAATCTTCGAATACGGATGGATTCAATGCTTCACCTGCAATGGTGCAATATTCCAGTGAGGAAAGATCATACTTCGATAAATCTTCACGTATTAAAAAACGAAAAATGGTAGGGGGTGCACAAAGCGAGGTGATTTTGTGGTCCTGAATTTTTTTAAGTATATCTGTCGGAGTGAATTTTTCATGGTCATATACAAAGACATTGGCTCCCACTATCCATTGTCCATATAATTTCCCCCATACGGCTTTTCCCCATCCTGTGTCGGCAATGGTAAAGTGCAGGCTATCTTCCCGGAGATTGTGCCAGTATGCGGCTGTTACAATATGTCCTAAGGGATAAGTAAAATCGTGCGCCACCATTTTAGGATGTCCCGTAGTTCCTGATGTAAAGTACATTAGCGAGATATCATCATTTGTGTTTACCTGCGTGGGACGAACAAAAGGCGCAGCATTTTCAATACCTTTATAAAAATCATTGAATCCTTCGGGAATACCGGGACCAATACTTATCAATTGTTTTACACTCGGCGATTCGGGTATGGCGTCAATAATATTTCGGGAAATTATTTCCTCGCCGGCAGCAACAATAACCTTAATATCGGCAGCGTTACAGCGATACACAATATCCTTTTTTGTCAACAAGTGTGTAGCAGGGATTACAACGGCTCCTAACTTATGTAAGGCTAAAATACTGAACCAAAACTCGTAACGACGTTTAAGGATAAGCATTACCATATCTCCATGTCCCACACCGAGACTTTGGAAATAGGAAGCCGTCATATCCGAATATTTTTTTAATTTGGCAAATGTGAATTGCCGGTACTCACCCTTATCATTTGTCCAAAGTAACGCCCTCTTATCGGGTTGTTCGGCTGCCCATTTATCCACGATATCATAAGCGAAATTAAAATTATTCGGTACTATTACATGAAAATTTTCTTTAAAATCTTCTTTTGAAATAAAGGTAGTTTGCTTCAGAAATTTGTGTAGCATTTGAATTGTAAAGTTTAATTGAGATTATAAGTTAATAAGTTCGCAAACTTAAAACTTATGAACTAAAATATAATTGCCAGAAAGCGAACGGTTTTTCCGTCGAGCGCACGCATAGCATGCAAAAGCTCAGAGTTGAAATAAATACTATCTCCTTCTTCCAAAATGATTTCTTGATCGTGGATGTAGAATTTCATTCTCCCTTCGAGCACATAGTTAAATTCCTGTCCACTATGGCTATTAAAATGAACAGGATCGCTTTCATCTTTCGATTCTACCGTAACAATAAAAGGATCGGCATTACGATTTTTAAATCCTGCTGCTAAAGATTGATATTTGTATGCTTTACTTCGTTCAACGGAAGTTCCCCTTCCCGCGCGAGTTATAAAATAGGAATTCATTTTCGGTTCTTCACCGAACATTAACACATCTAAGGGAATATTATACCTGCGGGCAATCTTTTGTAACATACTAACAGAAATATCACTGTTATCGGTTTCAGCCGCTTGATACTCTTCCAAAGAAATATTACAATTAGTTACCAACTCCTCTGTTGTCAATTCGAGGATTTCACGTAAACCGCGTAAACGTTCGGATATTTGTCTGATTTGATCTTCCATATTTATAGTAAAAAAGGAAATTATCGGACAAATGTAGAGAAAACTATTTAAGTTTTAATAAATCCAATAACGTTTTATTTGTATTTTTTCTACTGAAGTTTTGATACTTTCTATTTCATTCCGGCTAACGAAATGAATAGGGGAGGGGATTCATCGTAATTTCTCGTGATTATGTATTCTGTTCTGTTGGGTGTATATCACATACATTTTTTAATATTCCATACCCAATTTAATAACATTAATAATGCGAACAATGCAATAATAATCTTATTTTTAAATACACATTCAATCCGTTTGTATAAATTATTAAAAAAATGCGAACAACTTAATTTATCATATAAAAAACCGGTGCAAACCAGCACGGCTAATAGTAGAAAAAGCAAACCATAAGGATTTATATAAAAGGATATTATAAAATCACCTTTTAATGCCGCAACCATTGCACGTCTCGTTCCGCATGCCGGACAAGGATATCCGCTGAAAAGTTTTATTAAACAAGGAGAAAAAAGGAAAGTGATACATACTATAATCATATACACTTTCCTTTTGATTAGTTCTCTAAATGACAAAGCTTTGTAATGTTTTGAAGTTCCAATCTTTCGTTGCATCAGACACATTGAACCAATCAATAATAGTCCATATTCCACAACCACCCAACGTAATCAATTTTAACACTCCGAGTCCTGCCTGACCAAGCAAGATGCGGTCTATACCCAAACTCCCTAAAAAAATGGAGATAATAAGCATAATAGTCGGATCTTTAAGATCCAAACTTTGAACAATCACCCATTTTGATTCATCAGCTTTTTCTAATCTATCTTTAATAAATGGAATTTGAATAATTGGAAAAAACTTCCCATTCGATGCAATAAACAAGTCAACTTTTTGTGAATCCATAATTTGTATAATTTTTAAATGATTAATAATAGAAACAGCGAAAAAAGTAATAATTTATGAATATATCGTTATAAATTCACCGATTTTATTTTTAGCTTTTATAAAAGCATTTTTTATTACTTTATATCACTAATAAATAGCGTTTTATATAAACCGTATTTCTCAATTTGCAAATACAATTTATGAAGCTATCATAGTATTTCAATGTGTGACCCCGGTGCGATTCAAACGCACGACCTTCAGAACCGGAATCTGACGCTCTATTCACTAAGCTACGAGGCCAAAATACAGAAAAAAGAATACTGGGAAAAGAAGTTGGGCTACCAGGATTCGAACCTGGAAAGTCAGGCCCAGAATCTGAAGTGTTACCATTACACCATAGCCCAATCTTTTTTGGCTGCAAATATATAAATAATTTAAAGCCTGTTTAATTATTATTGGAAAAATATTAACAACATTCCTTAATACCGTGAACATAAATCTTTGGAAAGCTTTTGTATTGGATTATTCAGCCATCACCAAGCTATCCATTAAACTTTAACTTTAATTAGTCAAAATCATTTTTCAACAATAGATATTAAGTCCTACTTTTGTCGTATAATTCCTATGGGATACATACTAAAGAATGAACAAGAATGAAAAAGATAATAAGCTTTGTTTTTCTGGTATTAGTACTATTAATGGTAGTTTCTTGCACCGATGACGAATTCTTGTTGAAAAACAAATGGCAGTTGCGCGAATATCGATATTCCGACGGAACAACAAAAAAAGTGGATAGTGTGTTCTACAATTTTCAGAAAGGTAGTTTTATGGCTATCTGCATAGACGAAAATGTGGTAAACCATTTTTTTTATGGTAACTACTTTTTGGGCAAAAGTGAATTATCTATTGAACTATTGGAAGAATCAGTGTCGGTAAATGACTATTATTACAATAAGTTTTTCGGATGGCCTGACGCAAAAAGAAGTTTTCAAGTGGAAGAAATCTCACCATCTGCCATGCGATTAAAATATGAAGGTGCAGTTTCTGTTTTCAGAAAATATTAAGGCTTCAAATAATTAAATAATATTATAACATTATGAAAAAAGGTAATATTGTAGGGTTAAATATCTGTTTGGTAGCGCTAATTTTAGTATTGGCGTCTTGTAAATCAAGTGAAAGCGCTTATAAAAAAGCATACGAAGCAGCCAAAAAACAAGAAGTTACTACCAATAACAAAGCAAATGTAGCGATAACGGAGACGACACCACCTGTTTCCGTACCAAATAATGCAAACATACGTAAAGAAAAAGTAACAGTAGTTTCGGGTGATAATGCTTTGAAGACTTATGGCGTTGTTTGCGGTAGTTTCAGTTTAAAGGCTAATGCCGATGCCTTGAAAGATTATCTCCAATCGGAAGGATATCCTAAAGCGACAGTGGTTTTCAGCACGGAAATTGTGATGTATCGTGTTATTGCGGATTCGTACAACGATAAAGAGTCTGCCGTATATGCCCGTAATACATTCAAAGCAAAATATCCTTATAGAAACGACTTTCAGGATGCTTGGATATTAGAGAAACTATAATTTTACCTCTTTATTACGAGTTTGCCGATTTTCTGAAACATCACTTTGATTATAAAGTTCAGAAAATATCTTTAAATGCCGGCTTTACTTGTCCTAATCGTGATGGAACGAAAGGGCAGGGAGGATGTACTTACTGCAACAACCAAACCTTCAATCCAGAATATTGCAAAACGGAAAAATCCATTACCCAACAATTAAACGAAGGCAAACGATTCTTCTCTCGCAAATATCCCGCTATGAAGTATTTAGCATACTTTCAGGCATATTCCAATACGTATGCAAAGATTGACGAATTAAAACGTAAGTACGAAGAGGCATTAAATGTAGATGAAGTTGTCGGTTTGATAATAGGCACACGCCCCGACTGTATGCCGGATTCCTTGTTACTGTATTTGGAAGAATTAAATAGGCATATCTTTTTGTTTATCGAATACGGTATTGAAACAACCAATGACAATACGTTGAAACATATTCACCGAAGACATACGTATGCTGATGCAGTAGATGCCGTAGAACGAACGGCTGCTCGTGGCATCCTTACCGGTGGACACATCATTCTCGGATTGCCCGGAGAGTCGCGAGAAAGCATGGTAAAACAAGCTACCGTATTGTCTCGCCTTCCCTTGACCACTTTAAAAATACATCAACTCCAATTGATATGCGGAACTCGTATGGCACGTGAATACGAAGAAAATCCACAATCTTTCCGACTGTTTGGTATAGACGACTATATAGAATTGGTTATTGATTTTGTCGAGCATCTTCGTCCGGATATGGCATTAGACCGTTTCATTTCCCAATCTCCCAAAGAACTTTTAATAGCTCCCAATTGGGGAATAAAAAATTATGAATTTACTGCCCTCTTGAAAAAAAGGATGAGGGAAAAGCAGGCATATCAAGGGAAATTTTGCCCCAAATAAGAAAAAAGCATTATCTTTATGCAGGGAATTATGTTGTATATTTGATAAAATCAACTAACTATGAGATTAATTATTCAACCTGATTACGAAACCGTTTCCCAATGGGTAGCGAACTATGTGGCTTCAAGTATTAATAAAGCAAAACCCACTTCTGAAAAGCCGTTTGTATTAGGTCTTCCCACAGGTTCTTCGCCCTTGGGAATGTATAAGGCTTTAATCGATCTGAATGAAAAAAATGTCGTTTCCTTCAAAAACGTAGTAACATTTAATATGGATGAATATGTGGGATTGCCTCAAGAACATCCTGAAAGTTATTATTCGTTTATGTGGAATCATTTTTTCAGCCGGGTGGATATTACACGCAACAATGTGAATATACTTAATGGTAATGCGGCTGATTTAGAAGCCGAATGTGCCAATTACGAAACAAAAATAAAATTGTGCGGAGGTATCGATTTATTTTTAGGCGGTATCGGTCCTGATGGACACATTGCTTTCAACGAACCGGGGTCGTCATTGACTTCGCATACTCGCATTAAAACGTTGACTACGGACACTATTATTGCTAATTCGCGATTCTTTAACAATGATGTAAGTCAAGTGCCGAAAATTGCTCTTACCGTAGGCGTGGGTACGGTGCTTGCTTCCAAAGAAGTGCTTATCATCGTGAACGGACATAACAAAGCACGTGCGTTGCGTCATGCAGTAGAAGGTTCTATCAATCAGATGTGGACAATCAGCGCTTTGCAAATCCATGAAAAAGGAATTATTGTATGCGATGATGCCGCTACTTACGAACTAAAAGTGGGAACTTACCGGTATTTCAAAGATATTGAAGCAAACAATCTAAATCCGGAAGCTCTCCTCTGCTGAAAGGGGAGGGGAGTCAATTTTAACCTTCCATTATTTCAAGTTGTGTTAAAATATCTTCACGTGTTACCGAATAAGGCTTTTGGTAAACAAGAGTTTGATAAATAGCATCGAAAATTGAAATATAATTTCCTTGTTTGGAAGGAATGGTATGCTCCACTTTACGCCCTTCATTGTCAATTATGGAAAGTATTCCTTGGTTTTCCGGTAATTCAATACCATAACCGGCATCATTTGGTTTGACACCATTAGACAATTGCTCTTCCTGAACATCGGCACGCTGCTTCACATAGCTCCCTTCGGAACCATGCAAAACAAATGCAGGTTGCGGGTTTGCTACCAGTAAACTCGCAGTAACGGTGATGTTTAGACTATCCGGATAACTCATTTGAGCAAAGAAATAATCTTCCACTTGAGTACCTTTCCGGTTTTTACCCAATACCTTTTGGTAACTCACCGGTCTGCCGAACAAACTGATAACTTGGTCTAACAAATGAGGACCTAGATCGAAATGCAAACCGCTTGCTTCCACAGGCATTTCTTTAAACGTATTTGTCCTGATGGCTTTCCGATATCTGTCATACCGGATATGTATTTCATTCAATTTGCCCAATTTGCCGCTTTCAATGATTTCTTTCACGGACAAATAATCACTGTCCCATCGACGATTCTGATAAAAAAAGATTTCTACGCCTTGTTCATCCGCCAATTTAAACAATTCTTCAGCTTGTTTGGTATTTGCTACGAAGGGTTTTTCTACCAATATATTTTTCCCTTTCTGCAAAGCTGCTTTCGCATGCTCGTAATGAAAACAGTTGGGGGTATTGACAATTACAAGTTCTATTGCTTCGTCGTTGAGCAATTCATCTATACTCTGGTAACTAATCAAATACGGATAATCTTTCTGCGCTTTTTTTATATTTCGTTCGGTCACAGCATACAGATTAAAACCACTATGTTTATCTAAAAAAGGTGCATGAAATAATTTTCCTGACATACCGTAGGCAAGAAGCCCTGTGTTGATGATCTTATTGGAATCTGACATTTTATATGATTTTTATTATAAAGTTTACCCCACAATTTTTGTTCTATCGTATCCTTCTTTTTTCAATAATTCCGATATTCGTTGTCTAAAATCTCCTTGAATAATGATTTCGCCGTTTTTTATTGCGCCGCCTACGCCACATTTAACTTTCAATAACTTTCCCAATTCTTTCAAATCTTCTTCCGTTCCAACAAAACCAGTAACAAGAGTAACCATTTTTCCTCCCCGATTTTTTTTATCAAGCCATACTCTGAGATTTTGTTTTCCGGATGCTAAGGTTGTCAATACTTCATTATCGTTTGCCATTTCATAGTGGAAATTGGGATTAGTCGAATACACTATATCTAACCGCTCTTTCCAATCGCCTCTTTTCATGTTTTGCTATTCCTCTATAATAATAAATTTATGCCAAAGATACATAAAAAATCCGATTTATAAGCTTGTCCAATAAAAGGATAGTGTATTTATGTGTATAATGAATCGGGGTATTAAAAGAGCGTCAGTTTAAGAGTTTGAGTTCGGATTTGTATAAACTCAGAGATGAATTGCTCTCATACCATGTTTATCAATTGGCAATGGAAAGCACGAGTATTTATTGGATTCCCATTTTGGCGGGTTTTGGTAGAGAGTTTTCACCTCAAGTTGGTCCATCCTCTTTTTATCAAGCAACTTCCGGGCAGGAAGCGTGATATCCGCGATGCTCACTGGACAGGTTTGGTCTTGATCTTACCATCAATTGTTGAGAATATTCATTGTATCCGAAGCGATCATATATTCCTCGTCAGTGGGAATAACTACAATTTTTACTTTTGAGTCCGGTGCACTAATAATCGCCTCTTCTCCTTTTACTCTGTCATTTATTTCTTTGTCTATTTTCACACCCATAAATTCGAGGTCTTTGCAGACTTCGTAACGGCATGAACCTTGATTTTCTCCTACTCCACCGGTGAAAACAATAATATCCACTCCACCCAGCACAGCGGCATAAACGCCTATATATTTCTTAATGCGGTAATTGTACATGGCTTCAGCCAAGATTGCACGTTTATTTCCTTCGGCTACGCCTTTTTCCAATTCGCGCATGTCGGATGATATACCGAAAATGCCGAGAATACCGCTTTGCTTGTTCAGCAAATCGGAAACCCCAGCGATATCGAGGTTCTTTTTATCCATAATGTAAGTTAATGCACCTGCGTCAACATCGCCGCAGCGAGTCCCCATCATCAACCCTTCAACAGGGGTAAGCCCCATAGACGTATCTATGGATTTACCGTCTTTTACGGCTGTAATAGAACCACCGTTACCAATATGGCAGGTAATAATACGTTTTCCGGCAGGGGTGGTTTGGAGAAATTCGCATGCCCGTTGAGAAACATATCTGTGGCTTGTTCCGTGAAAACCATAACGACGCACTCCATATTTCGTATAGAGCTCATATGGAAGGGCATACATATACGCATAGTCAGGTATTGTTTGGTGAAAAGCGGTGTCGAATACAGCTATTTGCGGTATTTTGGGTAATAATTTGGAAATGGTATAAATACCCTTCAAATTGGCAGGATTATGCAACGGCGCCAGTTCCACACATTGAACTATTTGATCGATAACTTCCTGAGTAATAAGAACGGAAGTGTTAAATTTTTCTCCACCGTGAACCATGCGATGACCCACTGCCGTTATTTCGTTTAATGATTGGAGACAACCCTGTTCTTTACCTGTCAGCGTGTTGAGGATAAATTCAATACCTTCGGTGTGTTCGGATATGTTGCGTTTAAGAATTATTTTTTCGTTATTTGACGTAACGAATTTCAAAAACGAATCTTTTAGGCCGATTTTTTCAATGCCCCCTTGTGCTTGCACTTCTTTCCTGTCCATATCGAACAGTTTGTATTTGACTGACGAACTTCCGCAGTTCAGTACCAATATTTTCATAATTAATGTATATTTTTAAGGCTGATGGCTTGATTGGCTGTGATAGCTACCATTTTATATATATCTTCTATACAACACCCACGCGAAAGGTCATTTACCGGATGAACCAATCCTTGGAGAATCGGTCCTATGGCTTCTGCACGACCTAATCTTTCTACTAACTTATAACTGATATTTCCTACTTCCAGATTCGGAACAATAAGTACGCCGGCTTGACCGGCAACTTCCGAACCCGGAGCTTTGCTTGCGGCAATAGAAGGAACTAATGAAGCGTCAGCTTGCAATTCGCCGTCAATCTTTAAAGCAGGATTAATCGCTTTGGCTAAACGAGTAGCTTCTATCACTTTATCCACCAACTCGTGTTTGGCAGAACCTTTGGTAGAGAAACTGAGCATAGCTACTTTGGGATCTTTAACGCCCGTTACGGCTATGGCTGTTTGAGCCGTACAAACGGCTATTTGAGCCAGTTGAGCAGCGTCAGGAAGCGGGGTAACAGCCACATCGCCTATCACCACCACACCGTCTTTGCCGTATGTCGTTTCGGTAATAAGCAGCATTGCTCCCGAAACACACGTAATATTGGGTTGAGTTTTGATAATTTGCAACGCCGGACGAAGCACATTGCCGGTAGTATTTTTCGCTCCCGCCAATTGACCGTCGGCGTCGCCGTTTTTAACCATCAGGCAACCCAAGTATAAGGGATCAGACACTAATTTGTGCGCTTCTTCCTGAGTCATGCCTTTGCTTTTGCGGAGGTTGTAAAGAAGCTGTGCATATTCCTCTTGTTTGGCGTGATTTTGGGGATTGATAATGGTAGCTTCGGCAATATGACGTAACTCCCATTTGTCGGAGATGGCTTTTATTTCGTCGGGATTACCGAGAATGATAAGTTTGGCTACCTGGTCTGCCAGAATCCGGTCGGCAGCTTTCAAAGTACGCTCTTCCGTTCCTTCCGGAAGAACAATGCGCTGAGGATTTTCTTTTGCGCGTGCTACAATTTGATTGATTATGCTCATAGTATTATTACCCGTTGGCGGAATTAGCATAACGCATATTTGGCTCTCCCAATGGGTATTTTGTTAATTTTGTTTAAATATTGTAAAGCCGTCATAGATGCAATTTTAGCTAATACGCAAGTGAAAATACCCTTTACATCTTTGGCATAATTGCGTAACAACAAAAATTGATCGTCAAGTTGAGAGAATACTGTTTCCACTCTTTTTCTCAATTTCCTGAAAGGTTTGAACCAAGGTTTGAAATCTTTTTGATTGCTTCTGTAAGGAACTTCTAGGCGAATATGAGCCGTTTGAAAAAGGTCCAATTGAATGTCCTTATGAAGCTTATAGCCGTAATAATAGCGGTTCTGTGATGCACAATACCCTTTGGATGGAGCTTTGGAATAATCCTCCCTGCCTGCCTTACTGCGACTGCTGCGTGAAAGACGGCATGTTTCAACAGGCTTTGAATCCACACAATACACGCCCTCATACTCATTCGGGCTACTTGCCATACGCCTGCGGATGGAGGCGGTCAGGTCGAATACATATTTACGGCGGTCATTGTATTGCCTTCGGGATGTTAAATGCGGAAAATCATCCTTATAGTCTGTGGAAAATTTGACAAACAGGAGATTTTCGCTGTCTATACTCAAGGCTTCTGCCGTCAGACTCAAGGCAACCACTTCCAAATCCGAAAAACGGGGAAACATTCCACAGCGGGAAATATTTCCTTGTTCATTGGTAAATTCTTTTCCGAATTGCTTGCAGATGTCTGACATTTTATCGAAGTTTGCTTTCAGGTTGTGCATAATCATTTCGCATTTACTCTTTTTGTAATTACAAAATACGAATTATAGCGCTTATGTACAACTTCCTTTCTGTATTTTTTACTCTTTTTTAATTCCGCCAACGGGTTATTATTGTATTATTTCGTATGATAACTCTACAAAAATAAATATAATTGTCATATATACATTGCAAATTAGAAGATTTTTTTTAGGGAATTATCCATTTTAATCTTTTTGCTAAACAGCATTATATTTGTGTATCTATAGATGTGGTAATAAAATCCTTTGCAACAAAACAATGTGCCTTTGCGAAACATTAGGAAGTAAAGAATGCAAAACAAATTTTACTAACCTGGGTTCGACGAAAATCCAAGTAGATAGACAATTCCCGAGCAAGCACAGTTCTCCCTCTGCGCTTTCCGCAAGTGAGTTTAGTATAGTAAAAAGGCTTCTATCTCAGAGGAACAAATCCAATTGGGAGATTTGTTCTTTGTCGAATTTAATGGGATCTATAAAACGGCTCACCATCAAAACCCTGTGTTTTTGAGTTGAAAATATTACTTTTGTCCGACTTTGTTGCAACGGATAGTTACCAAGCAGTCAGAAAATAATCAAAGTAATGGACATTGTTGCAACGATACAATTATTATCATAATGGATGTTGGTTTATCTGGCATTGCTAATTTGGGATAGTTTTAATTGTAACAAAAAAGCAACGAATTGTCCAAGGTGTCAAAGTAGCAACAAGATTAAGAATGGCATGGTAAGAGGTCATCAACGGTCTAAATGTAAAGTCTGCCATTACTTATACAGTGGAAAAGCGCTCGGGGGAATATCCAAAAAGTGAGCGCAAAAAAGCCTTGCAATTGTACCCGGAAGGTTTGGGATTCCGTTCCATTGGCAGATATCTGGGAGTAAGTAACGTTACGGTTTTGAAGTGGATCCGTTCTTTTGGAGAAGAAGTCAAGTCCTTGCAAGTGGACACAAAGGAAGCAGAAGTGGTTGAATTGGATGAAATGCATGGCTGTGTGGGTTCAAAAACAACTACGTTTGGATATGGATTGCTGCCCGTAGACCTGGCAAGAGATTCGTCAATTTCGTTATTGGCCACAGAAGCAACAAGACAGCAAAAGAATTTTGGCAGACTATAAGCAACATGAGATGAAGTATGTCGCAAGTGATTATTGGAAGCCATATGAGCGCATTGTTCCCAAGGAAAAGCATCTGCAAACAAAAGCGGAAACTTTTACGGTTGAAGGATATAAGAGTTTGTTCAGACATTTTTTAGCAAGAATGAGACCGAAAATCAACATGCTATTCCAAATGCAAGAAAATGTTGGAATTGTCATTCTTGCTTTTAATGCACTACAGAAATGGTACGTTGTCTATCTTAAATTAACAATACCTAAAATAATACCTTGAAATGTATTACTTATTTTTTTTACAATGCCGAAAATTAGCAATGCCGAAAAATTAACCCCTCAAAACAATCCGATTTTGAGTAGGATTTTTGTAGGTTTTAAGACAATGAACAATAATCCGGAATATCTTCCAAAAAAGCATAACATTGATTTTCATAATTCATCCGGCAGCAATAGTGTTGCATTCCATTGCTCGCTACCAAATAATCTACTTTTAACTTCAAATTGTAACGAGTGATTTGGTCGAATACGGATTGAGTGATTTCAATGTGTGGCGCTTTGTATTCTATAATCATCCGGATGGATAAATCGGATTTATATAATAGTGTATCGCATCTTTTCCGAGTGCCGTTCAATTCCAGAACAACTTCATTAGCCATCAATCCCCAGGGATATCCCTTGTGTGCAATGAGAAAGTGAACGAAGTGCTGACGCACCCATTCTTCGGGAGTCAACGCTACGTATCGCTTTCGAACAATATCGAAAATAACAGACTTTCCGTTTTGTTCTTTCGTTTTAACTTCAAAAGTCGGTAGATTTAATAATAACATTTGTTATTTTTGCGTATAAATGTAGGATACAAATTTAACGGAAAAATTGACTTACGAGGATATTTTAAAAGAACTGAAAAGCAAACATTACCGTCCCATATATTACTTAATGGGAGAGGAAACGTATTACATTGATTCGATAGCCGATTTCATGGAGAAAAATCTACTTTCCGAAACAGAAAAGGAATTTAATTTGACAGTAATGTACGGCATGGATATTGACGTGGCTAAAATTATTAATGCTGCGAAGCGATATCCGATGATGTCCGAGTACCAAGTCGTTATAGTGAAAGAAGCGCAAATGATGCACAATATGGAAGCTCTTTTCTATTACTTGCAAAAACCGATGAAATCCACGATTTTGGTCATTTGTCATAAGCACGGGACATTAGACAAGCGAAAAAAATTCGCTGCCGACATAGAACAAAACGGAATACTTTTTGAATCGAAAAAGCTTAAAGATACGCAGCTCCCTCTGTTTATAACCTCGTATCTGAAAAACAAAAATGTAGAGATTGACCCTAAAGCCGTGCATATGCTTGCCGATTCTGTAGGTTCCGAATTGAGTCGCTTGGCGAGCGAGTTGGAAAAATTAATTATCACCCTTTCCACTGGTCAAAATCGGATAACTCCAGAGCAAGTAGAAGAAAATACCGGCATTAGTAAAGACTATAATCATTTTGAACTTCGTGCAGCTTTATTGGAAAAAGATGTGTGGAAAGTTAACCAAATAATTCATAACGTTCGCCGAAATTAACAAAAATAATCAGGGAAGCTAATAAAATAGCCAATGGCAATGCCATAGGAACTAAAATAAGCGCTGAGTAAATAAAAAATTGAGCCAGTACCGTCATTTCCAATCCTTTTCCTACCATATCATCTACATATTTCCACAAAAACTGCATCATAAAGATGAAATGACAAATGAAGAATGTCCCCAC
>SNRY01000416.1_pt1 | contig 14682 bp, 18 predicted proteins | sample 4693421 | NCBI WGS metagenome assembly SNRY01 (sample SAMN11003215, study PRJNA524138) | termite gut metagenome | isolation source: Bacteroidetes bacterial symbionts from single cell of protist host amplifed... | host: Streblomastix strix ... | reverse complement strand
TATAACCCAGAAAAAGGAAAACCTAGCATCAAAACAAAACGTAAAATGGGGGGATGGTCAGACCAACACCTTATTGCAATGATGGGAATAGACCCATCGTGATTTTTTCATGCGTTTGCCCTGCTTGTAAAACTTAATTCGTTGTATTTTGTTTTTTTAAATATTTGATATAATAAAGCCCTGTTCCCGGAATGCCAAAACTGAAATATTTACGACCATCGGGACTTACGCCAATCCGTAAGCCCGGAATGCCGACACTTCCGCCAACTCCCTTTTTAGTAAGTGTTGTACGGAAAATGCCAAAGTTTTTTGATTTTCTGAAACGCCAAGCCATAATTTTAAGTTGTAGTGGTTTTTGTGTATGATGAAACAGAACTTGTTTTCATCTTTTTCAATTCTTCCTCTCGCCATTTTTCAATAGCCAACAATGCTAATTCTTGTTGATATTTGGCAATTTTATCAGTAATGATTTTGTTGTTATTCAATTCAGCATCCAATTTACTTTTTTGTGCTTGAATGAAAGCATCACCACGCAATTTAGCGGCTTCTTCGGCTTTCACTAATAATTCGTTGATTTCAGAGTTTTTTCGAGATATCAATTCTCTTTCGTGTATTAAATGTTCGTATTCTACTCTATCTAAAATTTCATCGTATGGACCTCGTTTAGTTAGGAGCTTTACAATAACAGGTGCTGTTTCAAGGGATATAAATAATAATGTTATTACAAAACTTGCCCACCAAATAGTATCACCTCCAAAATTATCATCAACAGGATTAATGCTGAATTGTGAGATATTGCCGAGTGCTTCAAGGCGAGCAGATAATTCTACACTTTTTCTGTTTGCATTAGTCCAAGCCGTTTTTCTGATGATATATGTTCTCTTTAACTCGTCTATTTGTTGAGTGATATTGTTCTTGGTCGACTCATATCGTTTTGAAATATCCGCAGATTGTTTTATTAAGGTCGTTTCAATCCCAGTGAGTTTATCTTTCTGTTCACTCAACTCCGTTTTTAATTTGGCTATATCTTTATAAAGTTGCTCGTTTTCATGTTTTTTGGCAAGAGCAGTTGCATTATCAAGCCAAACAATATAAGGTATATTTGTTTTTATTCCAGTTTCAGGGTCAGAGATTGTTCTATGCCGGGTTTCTTTAACTTTGTTTGCGGCAATAATTTTATTATTGGTGTTGATACTTGCTTCTTTGGATGTAATATTTTTTTCTATTGTTGGTATGTTATCTTTGGCATCTTTGTATATGGGATTGTTTGAGAATAAAGCTGTTTTATCTTTTTCTTCTTGATTGTTAATGGCTGTTAGTTTATTGTTTAAAGCATCTATTCTTTGTTTTTCTTCTTCATCAAATCTTTTGTCTTCAACATTTACTGTGTTTTCTAACTCTTTTTCAATCCTGCCGTTAAATAATCTCAATTCTATTGGCTTCGAGACTGTAAACGCAATAATCAATGCTATGATAATTCGAGGGGAAGCCATATACACCAGATTTCTACGCAATCTTTTACGCTCAATTTTAAGTTCTTCTTTTTTGGCATTATCTGTTTCGATATGAATATCTTTTTGTGTAGGAATAATTTCTTTTCTTAAGCTTAATACAATATATCGGTCTAAGTTAAATATTACAAATCCCCAAAAGATACCAAAACAAATGGAAATCCAGACATTTTCAAATGTAAAACTTATAGCATAACCACCACTTAAAACAGCCAGTGCAGCCGTAAAAAATATTGTTGCACCAATTCCCACAAATTTATTCCACTCTGAAGGGCACTTATTTAGTATTTCCGTATCAGCCCCAGAACAAACAATGAAAAATTGTTGTATCCCACTCAGTTTTCTTTCTTCTCTATAATTCTCTTTTTCTGATATACTCATATATTTTTGAAAAATTAAAAATTGATACTTTGGGTTTATATTTTGGTCTAATCTTTTGTAAATCAACAGACGATGCTGTAAATTGTGGCAGATTTAAATTAAAATCTGGCAGATTGATAGACACATCTATTTTCGGCGAAGTTATGTTTATTGAATTTAGATTTATCTTACTCTCAAAATCGGGCATAGGAACTTTAAGTGATTCAATAATGGGAGTGGGGAAAATCCGTAATACAATTTCTTGCTCTGATATACCATAGCTATTTCTTGCCGTCAATTTATAAATTGGGTTTTGATTGGGATAAATTTCTTTTTTATCCTTATGATTTACCTTTCCAATGCCATTATCTATCTCTATTTCAAGAGCTTTATTCACATTCCACAACAATGTTACTTTTTGTCCCCGAATAATTACTTCTTTATCCATCGAAAATTGAATTATTTTAGGTGGTATTAAGTATGTGAAAAATGGCTCTAAATCCCGATAAGAAGGTGTACTAAGATATTCAACCACAATATTTAACAGATCTTTAATCTCTTGAGAAGCATTGTGTGATAAATCATTGTATATTTTTGATTGGCTGAAATCCGTAAAATCGTCTTCGCCGCAAAGTAAAAATTCAGAATCTTTTACCTGAAAATCTTCCCATAATTTTGGGTTTTCAGCAATTGCAACGATTGACAAATAAATAATCAATTCCGAAAAGTAATCGGCATTTAGTGAGGTTTTATTTTTTGAATTTATTCGCGAAGGATGCTGATAACCTTTCAATCCTGTTACATATTCTTCCTGTTCTTCAATATCTGGCACACAAACCGAATCATAGTCAATCAATCTGATTTTATTCTCGCCGTCTATAATTATATTTCCGTGCTGTAAATCGCCGTGCGAAATTTTGTGATTGTGTAAATCCTTACACATTGTCAAAAAATCTTCTGCCAACTTCAAAAGTATTCCCTTGTTGTTAAGGTTTTTTTCAATAAAATCTTTCAACAACAAGCCGTCTAACCATTCCATACGAATTGTATCAGCTAATTCACCATTAACCAACAATCCACTTTCATCGTAAATAAAATCGGCAAAATATGGTAATTTTTGCTTTGATAGGTATTGTGATATTTTTTGAAATCTATCTTTTAAATGATTTATGTTTGTATGCCAAACACGAAATGCCCATTCTTGCGACTTTTCCGTAAGTTGAAACACCATATTAAAACCGCCCGTATAAAAGAATGGGCTCCCATCTGGTTTTAATTTTACAGTCGCGCCTTTCAGTTCAGGTATTTTCAGGAAAATATCCGAATTTTTTACTGCATTTATTATGTCGCTTTTATTTGGCATTTTTAGAATTTTGAAAGGGTTAAACTTATATCAAGCAAAGATTCTTTTTCTGGCATGAGATTATCCGGGTTGTCCCATTTATTCATAATATGTTCAATAGGCAATAATTCAACTGCATTTTGTTTATTAATCGTAAATCCATATTGTGGTTTAAAACTGTCAAACTTCCCATTAAATTTTTGTATCACATTAGGCTCACTATCAATCACAATAATATTCTCATCATTCATTCGATCCTTGTATGTCCAATTATATGATCCTGTTATCAATATACTATCATCAATTATACTGAATTTATTATGCATTAATTTATTACCTGCACTATCATTAATATTACCAATGTAGCTAACACAACCATTATTTTCAAGTAGTTTTTTATAATCTACTCTTGAATTTTGGTTGAATTCATGATTTGCAATTATTATATAGACATTAACCCCTTTATTTTGAACATCTAAAACGGCATTATAAATATCAACGTCGGTAAACCAAGCCACGCAAATTTTTAAACTTTTTTGTGCCAATAAAAGTCGTTGGATTATTTGCTCGTGAATATTTTCAAAATAGACCTCTACCATAATCAGAATTTATCAATTATTAGTTTGGACTCAGGCAATGTAATTATCTTTTGTTGTGGCGGATTGGGTTGATTGTCCCATTTGCTTGCAATATTTTCTTTTGCTTTTTCCAATTTATCAACTAACGCATCCTCCAACGGCTCTAAGTCTTGAATTTCCGATTGGAGTAAAAATTCTTCCAACTTTTGCAAAAGAGTAATAATTTGTGGGTTGGTATGATTGATAAATATATGATAAATAGGAGATTGCGTGATATTTACAAAATCATCTTTTGAAAACAGCAAATCTTCTGCATCATAATATTTTTGCCAAAGGTTTGAATTTTCGGCAAAAATCAACAATGATAAGTAGATAACCAATTCCGAAAAATAGTCTAATTTTGGATTGATTGTTTGATTTCTCCCTCGAGCAGGGTGCTGATAACCGGGCAAACCTTTTATCACATCATTCATTCCTTTGAGTTGTTCAATATACATTGAATCATAATCGACAACCACAAGCGAACCATCGGACTTTACCATAATATTGCCATGTTGCAAATCGCCATGTGCAATGTTCCTCTTGTGAAAATCAGTCACCATAAGTTTGAAATTTTCCGCTAACGCTAAAAATGCAGTCGGGTTTAGGTTGTCGTTGATATATTCTTTCAACGGTTTTCCGTCAACCCACTCCATTACAATAACCGGTTGTAGTTGCCCTGCGATTAAAATAGCGTTATCAACATATTTGAAATTTACAAAATAAGAGTTTTGTTCTTTGTTCAAATAATCTGAAATAGTAGAACTTCGTTTGCATGCATCGCCAATATCGGCACACCAACAACGAATGGCAACTTTCTTTCCCTTACTGTCTATAAAAGGGAACACAGTAGTGTAACCGCCTGCGTATTGGATTACATTACTCCCTTTACAAACAACATTACCCCCAATCAACTCTTTTGCTTTATAGCAAACTTGGGGATTTTTCATTGCTGTTACTATTTCAGTCCGTGACGGAAATGTCATAATTTTTACATATATTAATGAGTTCTTCTTTTCGTGCGTCCGGATTCAGTTTATCTAATTCGTCAATAACTTTATTTCTCTGATATTTAAACAAATCCCTTGGCTTGTCAGAACCTTTTTTTTCTTCAAGTTTTTCCGAAGCAAATTCAGTCTCACCATTTTTCTGATTTTCCACTTTGACCTCTTCGACGAAACTTTCTTTTTTCTCTATTGTATTTTGTTGAGTAAATTCTTCTTTTTCTTTTTCAATAAGTTTATCAATAAGTTGAATTTGGTTTTTTTCGTAAGTCAATTCTGTTCGTTCATCATCCTCTATTTCAATAATCAGAATGGCAGAATCGTCATTATTTAACTTGTTGAGTGACCGTAATTCATTTATACTTCGTTCAAATTCTTCTTGACTGTCCCATTTCTTAATTTCTTCAATGATTTTCTCTTTTTGACTGAAAACCCACTCAGAAAGAGCATCTGTCATTAAATAAAATGTGCCTGCACCCAAATCTTGTTCATCAATTGTTTTTTCGCTTCCGTGTTCCTTATTTCGGCTTGAATAATAATCGGGAAAACTATCAAAAACGACAGGCGCAGGTTTTGACGAAAGTTTTATCCAGTCGTTAAAGCCAATACTTTCTTTTGAAACAAAAAACAGGAAACTATCACCCAAAGCATCCGCAAGCCATTTCCCGTTTTCAAAACGAAGTGTTACTAATGTCGCCAATCCAGCTTCTTTTTTGACAAATGCATTTTTAGTGTACCATTTTGCATCAAGCGACTGCACTTTTTCCGTAACTTTTTCCAACCATTCCGACTGACATTTTTTGATTGAAAATTCGTTTTCTTTGTCAGAAGATACGAAATTATTTACTAAAATGTCAGCCCAAATATCAGGGTAAAACGATTTTGATACACCATCGGCTATTGCAAAACGATTACTATTCGTATTAATAGCGTATCGGTCGGCACAATCTGAATAATGCTCTGCCTCTTTATGTGTAATATACCCCCGAATTGTAATTTTCATATTTTATTTTCTATCAGAGCCACCGGAAGAGCCAAAATTAATGAACTTAATAAATGTCTCAGGGTCGGCATTGGACACAAAGCCTCTTGAATTTGCTTTGACAGCCAACTCTTGCTTTTGTGCCGCATCTTTATAAGAATCAGGAATTTTACTTGATATTTGGAACAAAAATTTAGCTTGTCCATCACCGCCTAATTCAGATTCACTTTCGGTGCAAGAATATTTTGTGCTTCCATTACCAATATGAGCATTAAAAATTAGTGGATTACCATCATTGCACGACAAAGCCCTTATTTCACTTGCAATAGAAATCGACTTTTGTTCTTCTCCATCAGGACAAGGCAAACCGTCAGAAATATTTATAATCACAGGTGCTGGATTATCAGATTTTTTTTGCATCCAACCTGCTACTAATTTTTTTGCAAATTCCAATGCACTACCCATTGGCGTTAACTTATCGGCAACTGGTTCAATCCATACTGGATTTTGCACATCAATGTCGATTAAACCGCCGTTTCCATCAGATACTTTTTGTTTTCCACTTTCTATCCTCAAAGGGCTTTCGGCATACTTGCTCAAATAATCAGACCTGATTTCATTTACCTCAGGATTACCATAGCCAATAATTGAAATAAAAACACGGTCTTTCACTTTATCACCGTTCATGTTGATATTTATCAACTCGTTGATTGTGCGATTGATAACCATAGCCGTAAAATTGGCTTTGTTTCCCTTTTCAGGATAACTTTCAGTCATTGAACCCGATTGGTCAACCAAAAAGATAATGTAACCAGGAGTTGCTGAACTCCATTGTTTTGAATTTGCACTCATAAATTTTAAAATTAAGCTGTTTATATCATTAATATTACTATCTTGTCTTTATTTCAAAAAAGGATAAAAAAATAGCGTGGAAACGACCTGTTTGAAATCCAGGTTTCCACGCCTATAGTATCTACAAGTCGTTCCACGCCGCATACAGCGACACCTACTAACTTACCCTTGAACTATAACTTGTCAAACAAGTTCAATGTGGAAAATTGGATTTCAAGAATAAACAGCAATCGCTATTTTATATGTTTTAATTTATTGTGCGTATTATATACGCTCTTCCTTTTTATGCCATAAATATTTTTTTATTTTATTAAAGTGCAAAGTTAAAACATTTATTTTGAAATAGCACAACAAAGTGATATTCAATACAAAAAATGCTAAAATAACTCCCTTTATCATCCGCCATACAAAATTATATTCCGCACTAAAACACAAGACCAAGCTCCGTTTCTGGTAAAAATCTTCCTTTCTCGTTTGAAGTGCCCCCCAAAAGTTGGACAGTTAATCTTTAAGTTATAGAATGTGATTGATATTTGAATTGCACAGGGCTCAATCCATTTAAGCCCACCTTTATTCTTTCATTGTTATAATAGTCGATATACTTATCAAGTTCACGGATAAACTCTTCGACAGACTCGAATTCCTGCAAATAGAAGAATTCAGATTTCAATAATCCAAAAAAGTTTTCCATGACTGCATTATCCAAACAATTTCCCTTTCTGGACATACTTTGTATAATACCTTTATTTTCCAGTATATGTTGATAGGTCCGGTGCTGATAATGCCATCCTTGATCAGAATGTAAAATCAGATTCGTATTGTCCGAAAGTTTCTTAAATGCCTTGTTCAACATATCCGTCACCAGAACTAACTTTGGACTATCAGAGATAGTATAACAGATTATTTCCCTATTATACAAATCCATAATAGGAGATAAATATCTGCGGGTTCCACGGAAGAGAAGACTCACTTATGTCTGTAACCCATTTCTGGTTAGGAGCTGTGGTGACAAAATCCCTTTGCAAAATATTAGGAGTCGTTTTCCCTGTTTGTCCTTTATAGGAACGGTATTTCTTTTTTCTTACCATACATTTTAAGCCGCATTGATTCATAAGTTTAAGTACTGTCTTGTGATTTATCATATATCCTTGTTTTTTCATCTCAAGGGCAATACGCCGGTACCCATACCTGCCCTTATTTTTATGGAATAGTTGGTATATCAGTTCTTTCTCTTTCATATATTTTTCTGGAAGCTTATACCTCTGAGAATAATAATGAAATGTACTTTTTGCCATCCCCGATGCTTTCAACAATACGGAAAGCTTATATCCCAGCCTTAATTCCCTGATGGCTGCCGCCCTTTCTGATTTTCTCGGGCTATGCGTTCCTGAACCAAGGCTCTCAATTTTTTTAAGTAGGCATTTTCTGCTTTGAGAAAATCAATTTCTCTTAAGAGATCTCCCGTCTCTTTATTGTTTGCCTCTGATGCTCCAGTTTCTTGTTTAATAGGATTCTTCTTTTCTGTAGCCATACTTTCAGTCCATAGTTGCTTGCCTTCATAAAGCCCGCACAGACCCGTTGCTTCATATTTTCGTTTCCACATTAGGACGGCGCTTGGGCTGGAAATGCCATACTTTAAGGCTGTTGCAAACAAAGTTAATTGATTTTCAAATAGATCACATAAGACTTTGTATTTGAAATCTCCCGGATAATACTTTGTACGCATGCGTAAACCTTCCTCTCCATAACGGGAGTACATGGCTACCCAATACTTTACCTGCATGGAATCCACTTCAAATAATCTAGAGGCGGTACGCACGGGTAAATGATCTTCTAAAACCTTAGCTACAATCTGTAAGCGTTTTGAATAATCATGCTTCTTGTACTTTTTTCCTGTTTCTGACATAATCTTTTTGGTTATGTTCAACTTTTAGGGTGCAGTTCAGTTTCTCGAAAGCGTATTTTTGCCGAAAGTCTTGTTTATTTATCGCTTCATATTGGGGGTGTATAGCAGTTGATAAAGGGAGAGAAAATTCAAATTCTTGATGACGTTTGTCGTCACACGAGGACATATCAACGTCAATTTCGGACAGCTCAAGGAGATTTCTTGGCTGTTTATCATCTTTGCTGTAACTTTGTTGGGATATTCATTGATAAAGTTATAACGTATGCGAAAAATTACCTACATAAAACTCTCTCACGCGGAGGCGAACAACCGGATTTGGCGTTTTCTAATTGAGAAATACAAGTTCGTCAAACAGCGGAACAAACCATTGGCGTACTTGTGGCTGATTGTAGCCTTTATTGGTTTTGGATTTGTTGCCGTATTCAGTTGGTTTGCTTATCTTACTGTGTTTTTCCAAGATATTCGCTTTACGCCCCACTATCTGCGGACTGTTATCCGGCACAATCAAATGACAATCGTTCAAGCCAATAGTTACCTTAATGCACAAATGCTTAAATACAAAACGAGTTTATCACACGGGCATTTCTCCCTCAAAGAACAAAGCAGCATCGAGGCAACATTCGATTTGCTGTATAAAGAATTTAGCTTGCCGGAAAACAGCGATGAACAAATCATATCCCATATTGACGAAGTAAAACAAATTGTTATTGAAGGAAATACGGAAATTAAAGCCGTCTCAGCATATACTAATCGAAAATCGATCGAAGAGCAAAAGGAATTAGAACGTAAAGAAAGATTGGAAGCGGAACAGGCGAAAAGAATATCATCAGCCAACAACCGCAACAAAGGAAGAATGTTAAACTCTTTCGAGTCTGATTTGTCGGATGAACAACTGAATACGCTGACCAAATGCTGTAATGCAATCCCGATATTTAATCGTGACATTGAACTGTATGAATTAAAGGAAATACTCGCTTGTTCCCACACAAAACCCTTACAATTAGATGTAAACAAACACTTGGCTCTCCTTTTCGACCAATTAAGCAAACAAAAACTAATCTGTAAGACGTGGATGAGCGTTGCCGAGAGAGGTAAATGTTTTCTGTCCAAACAAGAAAAATTCATCGTTTCCAAAGACTTATCTTCTGCTTTATCTGCCGCATCCACTATCAAATGGGAGGTCGAGACAGACATTAACAAATGGGTAAAAACCATCGTAGAACAGAAATAATATATCCTCAACACAACGAAATAAGCCTGAGATTTTGATAATCCCGGGCTTTTTTATTTTCAATCATTCTCCAAACATTGGCGGTTAATACAAATACATTGGCGGACAATCTTGCTGTTCATTGGATGATGTTCCTTTGCACTCGAAAGGTAGTCGCGACACCTGATTGTATCATCTATTAAAAACAATTTGTATGGAAAATAATCTATTAGAAAAGCGTTTGGAGAAGATTGAAAATTTGCTTCTCGGACAAAAAGATGTGTTCACATTCGATGAATGTTGTGGGTACACAGGTATATCAAAGACCTATATGTACAACCTTAGATTTGTACCGCCAAAAAAGGAGATTAATTTTGTGAAAGACTATTAACAATAGATTCAAAAAGAAAGGAAACCACGCAGTAAACTATTTATGTCGAAAAGTACGACTTATTGAGTTCTTTAGTCCTGCCTTGGTTTTCTTGAAATATAGACCTGTATAAGAAATTAACCTGATGTTATTAAGGTTGTTAGGATTATTTCAAGTTCCCTTCTTTTCTTTTTGGATTTCTTCAAAAGACAAATTTATGAAAAAAGTTGTAATTGGTATTGATGTGAGTAAGGAAAAACTGGATTTTTGCTATCAAAGGACAGGCGAAAAGATTTTGAAGGAATGTATGGTGGAGAATACGACTTGTGCGATAAAAAGTTCTTTGAAAAACGGATTCAAGGAGTTTTGCCTCACGAAACCGGATGTATTGTTATGCGCCGAATACACCGGTTCATACACGTATCCCTTGAGTTGTGCGTGCGAGGAACTGGGGATTGATTTATGGCTGGAAAATCCGGCGGAAATCAAGCATCGTTCAGGGGTTCAGCGTGGAAAGAACGACAGGTTGGATGCACGCAAGACAGCCGCTTACGCCCTTCGTTTTCAGGACAAGGCGCGCTTGTTTAAATTGCCCGAACAGAACATGGCATCGCTTAAACAGTTGCTCGGCGAACGGGATATGCATGTATCGGACAAGTGCAAATACCAGGGACAACTTACCGATCAACAGCGTTTTATGAGCAGGGAAAATTATGCCTGTAAGAGCAAGCGCTTGAAAAGACAAATAAAGGAATTGGAGTTGTCTATTTCGGAAATAGAACAGGAAATAGAAGGGTTGATTCAGCGTGATGCAACGCTTGCGCACCGACACGAATAGCTCTGTTCCATTGACGGGGTGGGCAAGAAAGTGGCTGTAAAAATGACAGTTGAAACCAATGCGTTCAAGGATTTTAGGAATGCACGACAGTTTTGCTGTCACGCAGGAGTGGCGCCTTTCAGGTACGATTCGGGAACGAGTATTCGTTCTAAAAGTAAAGTGTCGCACCGTGCGGACAAAAGCATAAAAGCGCTTTTACATTTGGCGGCATTGTCGGTTGCCACGCGAAAAAAGGACGGAGAATTGCGGGAGTACTACGCCCGAAAAGTGGCCGAAGGAAAAAATAAAATGTCGGTCTTAAACGCCGTCAGAGCAAAACTTGTATTGAGAATGTTTGCAGTTATAAAACTTAACAAAGTTTATGAGAAAAATTATCACTTTGCCCTTGCGTAAATCATAAGAAGAACTCACTTGCACCAACAAGATACCCCATTTCAAGCCGCACGGCAAGACCATCTATTTCAGTAAAGAGGAAATAGATATGTGGCTGATGCAAAATCCGATTAAAACCACAGAGCAAATCGAACAGGAAGCGGCAACATACCTTGTAACAGGTCATCGAAAACGGTAAGCCATGAACTATATCGAATTGGTAAATAACTTTTGGCTGTTAGATGAGCAGAAAGGGTTTAATCTGTCTGAGACACGATTATACTTCTTTCTGCTCTCCTTGGACAATCGTTTATTCTGGAAAATGGAATGGATTGAGTACGGAGATGATAAGATGAAAGCCCATAATGGAATTTCTGCAGCGGTATTGCGTACGGCAAGGGACAATCTAAAAGCGGCATTTCTTATTGACTTCGTCGTTGGCGGTCAGGGATATAGGGTAAAGACAAGGTATAAGATTTTACCACCTAATCCAATACCATCTCTTGACTCTACACCTTATAATAAAACAAATACAAAAACAAACAATTTTAAAACATCAAAGAATGAAAGATTTTCAAAAAGAGAATTCGTTACCTCTGGGAGTGACTTCGATGAATAACATGCTAAGCATTTGCATGGATACGATAAAAGCTCGGTTTGCCGGTGAAAGAAAAATAAACGATGCTTTGCGTTTTCCTTTCCCGTTCGAGTACGAGGAGTATAAACTGTTGCTCGCTCAAAACGCCAATGTCATATTGGAGAAACGGCGGGAAAAGACAAGATTTGTGTTTGACGATAAAAACGAGCCGGTTATCCGCCAACTCTTTTTATACCTGAAAATGGACGAAGCCTTTTCGGGTGATATTCAAAAAGGAATTATGCTGGTTGGAAAATACGGTTGCGGAAAAACGCTAATCATGCAAGCGATGACGGAGATGTATAACTCGGTAATTCATTCCCTGCACATAGAGCGACCGTTGTTGAAGTTTTTCAAATCTTCCGAGTTATTGGATATGCTGAAGGACAAATCCATCAAATATTTTGCACGGATGCCGCTTATCATTGACGAGTTCGGACGAGAGCCTAAACAAGTCATGGATTTTGGAAATTCACGAAGTCCGATGGTTGAACTGTTGTGCGAACGCTACGACACCGGAGCATGGACACACGGCGTGAGTAACTTCACGTTGGAAACGCTCAGTTCCGAAAATCAGTATGGAAAAATGACTGGCGACCGATTGAAATCCATGTTCAATTTTATCGAACTGAAAGGCGAAAGCCGGAGAAAATAAACCAATTCATGAATGGGAAAGTGCAGTGCGGAAGCTATTATCTCTAACATTGCAAGATGTCAGTTTGTATAAACAAACTGCTCTTGCACCGCTTCCGCTACCCACTTCCGTTAAAGAATGATTCAATATGAATAAAACACAAATAATAATTATGAGATGCTCCGTTGCGGAGAAGAAAATTATTTCCCGCATGGCGGAAAAATGTGGCTTGGGCATTTCCGAATATTGCCGAAGGCAGGCAATGAACGGTGAAGTTTGGGCGATACCCAAACTGTCGTCCGAAGAGTTGGAGTATTTCCGCCTGCTGAAATACTACTGTTCAAACTTCAATCGTATTACCAATTTGATTCGAGCTAAAGACCCCTCGTTAGTAAGCGTTATTCGGGAATTAGTAAATAATCTCACCCAATTACAAAAACGGATTATATGATAGCCAAGGCAAAAGCAATAGCGCACGGAAGTCGTGCCATCGAATACGCCATGCGTGAGTCCAAGAAAGGCGACTTGATTGCGCTGAATTTAATCCAGAATGAAACGCCCGACAAAATCTATCAAGAGTTTGTGGAAGCGCAGAAATACAACAGCCGATGCAAAAACAAATTTATCCGTATTGAAATCGGCATTGCCCCACAAGATGAAGGCAAGCTGACAAACACAGAACTTGCCAAAATCTGTTGGGAGTTCAGCCGAAAGTTTGGTTTTGGCAACCATCAATGGATAGCTTGCACGCACAAAGACACCGACAACTTGCATCTTCATATAATAGTAAACCGAATGAGCATAGACAACAAAGTCTATCAAACGGATTTTATCAGTAAACGAGCCGGGAAGATTGCGGAGGAAATCAGTCGGCAAATGGGTCTGACTATCGCCAATGAGGTACAACGAAAAGAAAAATACCGCCCCGATGTCATGTCCTTTGAGCGGATGATGGCACGAAGCCGAATAGAACAGGCGGCAAAAGAGGTTTTGAAGAAACGTCCGAAAACGCTCAAAGATTTTACAGTCGAGATGCAAAAGCGGGGAGTTGCCGTTATCGAAGCCAAAAACAAGAAAGGCAATACTTATGGGCTTCGGTTTTTCGGGGATGACCAAACTTTCAAGGCTTCGCAGATTGGTAAAGAATTTGGATACCGAACACTTCTAAATACCTTTTCGGAAAACAGGCAGGAGGAGTATCAAACAAGGAATCAGGTAAATAATCAGTCCATTGGTTTTGGAACATCCATTATTGGGGATGTATTATCAGGAATCGGCTCTATCCTGCCATTGGACTGTGTCAATCCGGACGATGATTATAATCCGACAGTAGCAGAGGAAGAAAAAAGACGACGCAAACTTAAAAAAAGAAGAAAATATGGCAGACAACTGTAAAAACAATCCACGGATTCATTCAGCCCACGATGCGATGATGGCTGAAATAATCGTGAAGGAACTGGAAAAGTTCAGTAATTCGCATGAGTTGATAATGGAGAGTACCAAACGAATTCTCGCCCGCTACAATCACATCGGTACGTTGATTGAAAAGATGGAACAGCGTGACCAGGCAATTGACAAGTGCATCAAAGACCTTCAACTGTCGTCAGAGCAATACCGAAAACTTACAGAGCTATCCATGAATATGGCGAAAGAACTAAGAGAAGCCAACGAACAAGGTATCGGCATCGAGCCGGATTCGTTGGATAAGGTCATTGCTACGGTTCAGAAAGCCAATGAGCCGATAAGGGAGCATATCCGTTGGTTGACGTATGGGGTGGGAGCAGTGATTGGGATTTTGTTGGTACTGGCACTGATGTTTTGATAATAACTGCCACTGGGAGGAATCTTGGGGGCAGATTTGCTAATATTACAGGCTATTTATATACGATCTAATCTTTTTTTGTTTTTTTTGTAAAAAAATGACTTTGTTGCAATGGTTATTTGTTGATATTCAGCTAATTAGTCATATTGTAGATTTCTGTTAAATATATAGTTTTCAAATAGTTAACAAATTCATACCTTATCAAAGGGGAAAAAATACTATTTG
>SNRY01000415.1_pt1 | contig 14726 bp, 5 predicted proteins | sample 4693421 | NCBI WGS metagenome assembly SNRY01 (sample SAMN11003215, study PRJNA524138) | termite gut metagenome | isolation source: Bacteroidetes bacterial symbionts from single cell of protist host amplifed... | host: Streblomastix strix ... | reverse complement strand
AGGGTAATTTTTTAGATTGACTATCTGTCATTATTATGCATTTTAAAATTTATTGAATCTATTCTGACAGGCATGAAAAACCTGTGTAAAGTTAGGCTATTATTTTATAATAGTCAAACTATCTCAGGATTAAAGACAAAAACAATGCCAAACCACTAGGTAAGATACTATTTATTTGCATTCCTTCTCAAAACCCGTTTAAAACTTCCTGAATATAGAAGCCGTTTTTAGCGTTTCCTTTACCGAATCAGTCAGTTCATAATTACGATAAAGTCTTCTTTAGTTTTTTCAAACCCCTGATGTATTTGTAAAAAAGCAAAAAAACAAGAATTACCGGCAAGACAAAGCCATGCTCTTGACCCGAACGTAAAAAACGAAGTCCCGATAGTAGGAGGAATAATATAATAACAAATATCGTGCCATTTTTTGAGTGAACAAAAAGCAGGAACATTTTCTTGTCAAGAGCTAAGAGGCGAATATTTATAGATATTTAGCAAATAAAAACATATAATAGCATAATTTTTCTCTGCTCTTCAAACGCTCTCAAAAAATCAATTCTTTGTTTTCAGATAATTAATTGTCTCCGCGGAAAGAATTAATTGTCTCCATGGAAAGAATTAATTCTTTGGTCGGAAATTTTGGGTTTGATTTTCAGGGAGTTACTAAAAGTCTTTTTTGAGCGGATTGGGCAAAAAAAGAGCCGGTATGCACCGGCTTGTATTACCCCATTTTAAAATGCAAGGTAGCAGTACAAAGGTATGATAAATTTTATTAAATCAAACGATTTTCTCCTGAAAATTCACTATCCAATGAATTCGACCAAATTCGATTTCAACCTTGTTGCAGAGGGGATTTCAGAGATTAAAGGAATAAAAAGTTAGTTACAATATGAACCTTTGAAGTGTTTTAGATGTTATATTTTCTATCTTTGCTTCCCATAAATAGCACTGAGAATATATGGCACAATCAAAAGTTCCTCGTAGTATAAAACCCAAATTACAGCCCGTGGTTGATTATGGACGTATTCAACCCCAAGCTCGCGAATTGGAAGAAGTAGTGTTAGGGGCTATTATGATTGAAAAGGATGCCTATTCGCTAATCAGTGAAATACTGCATCCGGAGTCTTTTTACGAATACATTCACCAACTGATATACGCAGCCATTACCGATTTGGCTATTCGGCAAGAACCGGTGGACATTATCACGGTAACCGAACAACTGCGTAAACGCGGAGAACTCGACGAAGTGGGCGGTCCTTTTTATATCACTCAGCTAAGTAGTAAAGTTGCTTCATCTGCTCACATAGAATACCATGCTCGTATTATCGCCCAAAAACATTTGGCACGCGAACTGATAACTTTTACAAGCCATATTCAATCCAAAGCATTCGACGAAACCATTGACGTGGACGAATTGATGCAGGAAGCTGAAGGAGAGCTTTTTGAGATTTCGCAGCAGAACATGAAGAAGGATTACACGCAAATTAATCCTATCATAGCCGAGGCTTACGAACTGATGCAAAAAGCTGCTGCACGAACAGATGGTTTGAGTGGCTTGGAAAGCGGTTATAATGCGCTTGATAAAATAACTTCCGGCTGGCAAAACTCCGACCTTATTATTGTTGCCGCCCGCCCTGCTATGGGTAAAACGGCTTTTGTGCTTTCTATGGCACGCAACATTGCAGTCAAATTCAAACATCCGGTAGCACTGTTTTCCCTCGAAATGAGCAATGTTCAGTTGGTGAACCGCTTGATAAGCGACGTTTGCGAGATACCGGGCGAAAAGATAAAAAGCGGTCAACTAGCCGCCTACGAATGGCAGCAATTAGATTACAAACTGAAAGAACTCATTGATTCGCCCTTGTATGTGGACGATACTCCTTCACTTTCCGTATTTGAATTGCGGACAAAAGCCCGCCGTTTGGTTCGTGAACACGGAGTAAAAATCATTATCATAGACTACCTTCAATTGATGAATGCAAGCGGAATGTCCTATGGTAATCGTCAGGAAGAAGTCAGTACCATCTCACGCTCGCTCAAAGGATTGGCAAAAGAGTTAAACATTCCCATTGTCGCCTTGTCGCAATTAAATCGTGGAGTGGAAAACAGGGAAGGCATCGAAGGCAAGCGTCCGCAACTGAGCGACCTTCGCGAATCCGGCGCTATTGAGCAAGATGCCGATATGGTTTGCTTCATTCACCGTCCCGAATATTATAAGATATATCAAGACGATAAAGGAAATGATTTGCGAGGAATGGCGGAAATCATTATTGCCAAACACCGTAACGGTGCAACCGGCGATATACTTCTTCGCTTTAAGGCTGAGTATGCCCGTTTCCAAAACATAGAAGACGATATAATTATCCCCCTTCCCGATGAAGGATCCATACGGAGTTCACGCATGAATGCCGGAAGCGACGCATCGCCATTGCCGTTTTAGGAATTCATGTCATAAAACATCTTTGTAAAATATCATGAATAATTCTATACATTCGTTGTTTTTTTTCATACTTTTACATCCTTATTGCAGAAGTTTCGCTTTTACTCTCTGTTTTGAAGCTGCATATAAAAAGAAAATAATATATAATAAATAATGAGTCACAAATGGAATTATCGACCTATAACACATGAACAGGAAGAAAGAAGCAAGGCATTAGCCCAAGAATTGGAAGTTGACCTTATTATTGGGCAACTATTGGTACAAAGAGGAATCACAAATTCCTCCGAAGCAGAAAATTTTTTTCGTCCTCAATTATCCGATTTGCATGATCCATTCTTAATGAAAGACATGGGGATAGCAATAGAACGTTTAAATCGGGCGATGGGAAAAAAAGAACGTATATTAATATACGGAGATTATGATGTGGATGGAACTACTGCGGTGGCATTGGTCTATAAATTCATCCAACAATTTTATTCAAACCTGATTTATTATATCCCCAACCGCTATGAAGATGGCTATGGTATTTCATTTAAAGGGATAGATTATGCTACCAGTGAGGGTATCGGATTGATTATTGTGCTTGATTGCGGAATCAAAGCAATAGAAGAAATCAAATATGCCGGAGAGAAAGGCATTGATGTTATTATATGCGACCACCATGTGCCCGATAAGGAATTGCCTTCGGCATTGGCTATTCTGAATGCTAAACGGGAGGACAATACCTATCCTTATACCGATTTATCGGCTTGCGGCGTAGGTTTCAAGTTTATGCAGGCATTTGCTCAGAATAACAATATTGATTTCAAGAACCTCGTTCCTTTGCTTGATTTAGTAGCGGTGAGTGTGGCATCAGACATTGTACCTATCATGGGCGAAAACCGTATTCTTACTCATCACGGACTGAAACAATTGAATAGCAATCCGAGCGTAGGATTGAAAGCCATTATTGATATATGCGGATTGACTAACAAAGAAATAACCATAAGTGATATTGTATTTAAAATCGGACCGCGTATTAATGCTTCTGGGCGTGTTCAAGAAGGAAGTAAAACCGTTGATCTTCTAATTGAAAAAGATTTTTCTATCGCATTAGAAAAGAGCAACCGGATAAACGAATACAACGAAACGCGCAAAGATTTAGATAAAAACATGACGGAAGAAGCCAATAAGATTGTTTCCCAATTAGAGGGATTGGTTGACCGCCGCTCCATTGTTTTGTACAACGAAGATTGGCATAAAGGGGTAATCGGTATTGTGGCTTCACGGCTAACGGAACTGTTTTATCGTCCGGCAGTGGTGCTCACGCGTACCGACGATATGGCTACCGGTTCGGCACGCTCAGTTTCAGGTTTTGACGTTTACAAAGCTATTGAGCATTGCCGCGACCTTTTGGAAAATTTCGGGGGACATACTTATGCTGTCGGCTTATCGATGAAGATTACAAACATACAAGCTTTTACCGAATGTTTTGAAGAATTTGTTTCCATGCACATCCTACCCGAACAGACCTGCGCAGTAATAGATATTGATAGCGAAATAGATTTCAAAAGCATTACCCAGAAGTTCTTCTCCGATTTAAAAATGTTCAATCCTTATGGTCCTGATAATTGGAAACCCATATTCTGTACGCGAGACGTATATGACTACGGAACCAGCAAAGTTGTGGGGCGCGACCAAGAACACATCAAATTGGAGTTGGTGGATAATAAATCAAATAATGTAATGAACGGTATTGCTTTCGGACAAAGTTCGCACGTGCGTTATATTAAGACCAAGCGTTCTTTTGATATTTGTTATTCAATAGAAGAAAATACGCATAAAAGAGGAGAAGTACAGTTACAGATTGAAGATATACAGCCATCGCCTCTCCAACCATTCCTACCGGAATAGAAATATGAAACCATCGGATATCCTTCTTCAATATTGGGGTTATTCCGGTTTTCGTCCTCTTCAAGAAGAAATAATCAATAGTATTTGGAACGGAAACGACACTCTTGGGCTAATGCCAACGGGTGGGGGTAAATCCATTACCTTTCAAGTTCCTGCATTGGGCAAAGAAGGTTTGTGTCTAGTAATTACCCCCCTTATCGCCTTGATGAAAGATCAGGTACAAAACCTGAAAAGACGAGAGATTAAAGCCATAGCCATTTATTCCGGAATGACGCATCAGGAGATTATTACGGCTTTGGAAAATTGTATCTTCGGAAACTATAAATTCCTTTATATATCACCGGAACGTTTGGACACGGATATATTCCGCGTAAAACTCCGTTCCATGAAAGTAAGCATGATTGTTGTTGACGAAAGTCATTGCATCTCTCAATGGGGATATGATTTCCGTCCGGCTTATCTGAAGATAGCGGAAATTAGAAAGTTGCTTCCGGGTATTCCCGTATTGGCATTGACCGCTACTGCTACTCCGGCGGTAATAAAAGATATTCAGGAAAAGTTGCTGTTTGCCAAAGAGAATGTTTTCCGTATGAGCTTTGAACGGAAAAATTTAGCCTATATGGTGCGTAAGGCAGATAACAAAGCAGGAGAGCTTCTTCATCTATTAAATAAGGTACAAGGCAGTGCCATTATATATGTCCGCAGCCGGCAGAAAACGAAAGAAACCACAGAGTTGCTGTTGAATGAAGGCATCACTGCTAATTTTTATCATGCGGGATTAAACAATGATGCCAAAGACTTGCGGCAAAAACAATGGCAGAGCGGCGAATGTCGGGTAATGGTGGCGACGAATGCTTTCGGTATGGGAATAGACAAACCGGATGTACGGCTCGTCATACATTTGGATTTGCCCGACTCCGTAGAAGCCTATTTTCAAGAAGCCGGACGAGCAGGACGCGACGGTGAGCAGGCTTATGCAATTATTCTCTATTCAAACTCCGACAAAACAAAACTGAATAAACGCATTGCCGATACTTTTCCCGAAAAAGAATACATCAAACAGGTGTACGAGCATCTGAACTATTATTACCAAATGGCAATGGGAGATGGACTTGGATGTATGTATGAATTTAACTTGGAAGAATTTTGCCGTAAGTTCAAATACTTTCCTGTTCCGGTGGATAATGCATTAAAGATTCTCGCGCAAGCGGGATACATAGAATATACCGATGAACAGGACAATCCCTCCCGGCTTATCTTCACTGTTCACAGGGAAGAGTTGTACAGGCTTCATAAATCAGGAGCAGAAGCAGAAACCTTAATTCAGAGCATATTGCGTTCATACACCGGTCTATTTACCGATTATGTCTATATAAACGAAGAATCATTAGCCATGCGAACGGGATTAACCCGGCAACAAGTATATGACCTGCTGATTATGCTTTCCAAACAGCACATTATTGATTACATTCTACGAAAAAAGACTCCTTATATTATATATAAATGCGAGAGGGTAGAATTGCGTTACCTGCAAATCAGTCGTGAAGTTTACGAGAAGAGAAAAGAGAGGTACGAGCAACGCATAAAAGCCATGATTGAATATGTAACTTCCGATACTGCTTGTCGCAGCCGTATGCTACTCCGTTATTTTGGCGAAAAGAATTACCATGAGTGCGGGCAATGCGATGTTTGCCGTAATCGGCAGACCGGTAGAAAAGGATTGACACAGCCTGCTTTTGATACTCTCAAAGCATTAATCTTGCAAACACTACATCAACAACCTTTGTCCCCTGCTGACATTGCCCGGCAGATAGAGAGTGCAGATAAGGATACATTAGGAACCGTTCTCCAATATTTAATTGATGAAAGAGAATTGATAATGAAGGAAGGGATGATACACCGAATACCATAACCCCTATATATGTGCAAAAAAGACATTTAAACCGCCAACAATATTTTGATGAATTAGCTCTTAGCAGTCGAAAATATTTCCTTCCTTACATAGAGAATTTTATTCAGATAGACAATTCTACCAGAGTATTAGAAATAGGATGCGGGGATGGAGGAAACTTGCTGCCGTTTGCCGAAAGGGGATGTATGGTAATGGGCATTGATTTGTCGGAATCCCGGATTCTGCAAGCGCGTAAATTCTTTGCTCAATCCGGATATACAGCTCAATTTAAAACCTGCAACATATTCGATATGAATGTCGGCGAAGCCGGCAAATACGACCTTATATTAGTACACGACGTAATAGAGCATATTTATGAAAAGAAAGAGTTCATGCGTCATATCAAGCCGTTCTTTCGTCCGAATGGAGTTTTATTTATCGGTTTCCCCGCTTGGCAAATGCCTTTTGGTGGGCATCAACAGATTTGCCGGAATAAAATCATTTCCTTCCTGCCATTTTTACACCTGCTTCCCAATCCGCTTTATCGGGGGATAGCAAAGATAGGTGGAGAAAGTCAGAAATGTATGGATGAATTAATGGACATAAAGCGTTGCAGAACTACGATAGAAATGTTTGAAAACCTTGTATGCGAAACCGGTTATTTAATAGAAAGCCGTAAATTATGGTTTATAAATCCGCATTACGAAACAAAGTTTCATTTGCGTCCTTGCTCACTATCGCCGTTCATTGCACAGATACCATATATAAGAAACTTTCTCAGTACTTCGTGTTTTTTTATTTTGAAGAATATATAGTGAGGGCTTATCTCGGACAGTCACCTATCGTCCTTAGGACGAATTGATATTTAAAAACTTCCTTATTTCCTCTACAGCCTTATCTATGTTTGAGTGATTTTGTTCGCCCACTTTCTTCAGGGATAAACGATACGGTAGGAGTATTTGCCTCGACCGTCAATACGGAAATAGAACAATTCTATGAGAATGATCCCCATAAACAATTGCTTGCACAAACCTTAGCCGATCGTTTAGCCGAAGCCAGTACGGAGAAGATGCACGAATACGTTCGTAAAACAGCATGGGGATACGCCAAAGATGAAAACTTGCCAATCAAAGAATTGTTACTGGAGAAGTTTCAAGGCATACGCCCAGCCATCGGCTACCCTTCCATACCCGATCAATCCATAAACTTCATCTTAAATGATATACTCGACATGAGCCGGATAGGTATCACTCTTACCGAAAACGGAGCTATGAATCCTCACGCTTCGGTATGCGGATTGATGATGGCTCACCCTTCTGCTCACTACTTTTCTGTGGGAACGATAGACGAAATACAACTGTCTGATTATGCCATGCGAAGAGAAAAGGCTGTAGAGGAAATAAGGAAGTTTTTAAATATCAATTCGTCCTAAGGACGATAGGTGACTGTCCGAGATAAGCCCTCACTATATATTCTTCAAAATAAAAAAACACGAAGTACTGAGAAAGTTTCTTATATATGGTATCTGTGCAATGAACGGCGATAGTGAGCAAGGACGCAAATGAAACTTTGTTTCGTAATGCGGATTTATAAACCATAATTTACGGCTTTCTATTAAATAACCGGTTTCGCATACAAGGTTTTCAAACATTTCTATCGTAGTTCTGCAACGCTTTATGTCCATTAATTCATCCATACATTTCTGACTTTCTCCACCTATCTTTGCTATCCCCCGATAAAGCGGATTGGGAAGCAGGTGTAAAAATGGCAGGAAGGAAATGATTTTATTCCGGCAAATCTGTTGATGCCCACCAAAAGGCATTTGCCAAGCGGGGAAACCGATAAATAAAACTCCATTCGGACGAAAGAACGGCTTGATATGACGCATGAACTCTTTCTTTTCATAAATATGCTCTATTACGTCGTGTACTAATATAAGGTCGTATTTGCCGGCTTCGCCGACATTCATATCGAATATGTTGCAGGTTTTAAATTGAGCTGTATATCCGGATTGAGCAAAGAATTTACGCGCTTGCAGAATCCGGGATTCCGACAAATCAATGCCCATTACCATACATCCCCTTTCGGCAAACGGCAGCAAGTTTCCTCCATCCCCGCATCCTATTTCTAATACTCTGGTAGAATTGTCTATCTGAATAAAATTCTCTATGTAAGGAAGGAAATATTTTCGACTGCTAAGAGCTAATTCATCAAAATATTGTTGGCGGTTTAAATGTCTTTTTTGCACATATATAGGGGTTATGGTATTCGGTGTATCATCCCTTCCTTCATTATCAATTCTCTTTCATCAATTAAATATTGGAGAACGGTTCCTAATGTATCCTTATCTGCACTCTCTATCTGCCGGGCAATGTCAGCAGGGGACAAAGGTTGTTGATGTAGTGTTTGCAAGATTAATGCTTTGAGAGTATCAAAAGCAGGCTGTGTCAATCCTTTTCTACCGGTCTGCCGATTACGGCAAACATCGCATTGCCCGCACTCATGGTAATTCTTTTCGCCAAAATAACGGAGTAGCATACGGCTGCGACAAGCAGTATCGGAAGTTACATATTCAATCATGGCTTTTATGCGTTGCTCGTACCTCTCTTTTCTCTTCTCGTAAACTTCACGACTGATTTGCAGGTAACGCAATTCTACCCTCTCGCATTTATATATAATATAAGGAGTCTTTTTTCGTAGAATGTAATCAATAATGTGCTGTTTGGAAAGCATAATCAGCAGGTCATATACTTGTTGCCGGGTTAATCCCGTTCGCATGGCTAATGATTCTTCGTTTATATAGACATAATCGGTAAATAGACCGGTGTATGAACGCAATATGCTCTGAATTAAGGTTTCTGCTTCTGCTCCTGATTTATGAAGCCTGTACAACTCTTCCCTGTGAACAGTGAAGATAAGCCGGGAGGGATTGTCCTGTTCATCGGTATATTCTATGTATCCCGCTTGCGCGAGAATCTTTAATGCATTATCCACCGGAACAGGAAAGTATTTGAACTTACGGCAAAATTCTTCCAAGTTAAATTCATACATACATCCAAGTCCATCTCCCATTGCCATTTGGTAATAATAGTTCAGATGCTCGTACACCTGTTTGATGTATTCTTTTTCGGGAAAAGTATCGGCAATGCGTTTATTCAGTTTTGTTTTGTCGGAGTTTGAATAGAGAATAATTGCATAAGCCTGCTCACCGTCGCGTCCTGCTCGTCCGGCTTCTTGAAAATAGGCTTCTACGGAGTCGGGCAAATCCAAATGTATGACGAGCCGTACATCCGGTTTGTCTATTCCCATACCGAAAGCATTCGTCGCCACCATTACCCGACATTCGCCGCTCTGCCATTGTTTTTGCCGCAAGTCTTTGGCATCATTGTTTAATCCCGCATGATAAAAATTAGCAGTGATGCCTTCATTCAACAGCAACTCTGTGGTTTCTTTCGTTTTCTGCCGGCTGCGGACATATATAATGGCACTGCCTTGTACCTTATTTAATAGATGAAGAAGCTCTCCTGCTTTGTTATCTGCCTTACGCACCATATAGGCTAAATTTTTCCGTTCAAAGCTCATACGGAAAACATTCTCTTTGGCAAACAGCAACTTTTCCTGAATATCTTTTATTACCGCCGGAGTAGCAGTAGCGGTCAATGCCAATACGGGAATACCCGGAAGCAACTTTCTAATTTCCGCTATCTTCAGATAAGCCGGACGGAAATCATATCCCCATTGAGAGATGCAATGACTTTCGTCAACAACAATCATGCTTACTTTCATGGAACGGAGTTTTACGCGGAATATATCCGTGTCCAAACGTTCCGGTGATATATAAAGGAATTTATAGTTTCCGAAGATACAATTTTCCAAAGCCGTAATAATCTCCTGATGCGTCATTCCGGAATAAATGGCTATGGCTTTAATCTCTCGTCTTTTCAGGTTTTGTACCTGATCTTTCATCAAGGCGATAAGGGGGGTAATTACTAGACACAAACCTTCTTTGCCCAATGCAGGAACTTGAAAGGTAATGGATTTACCCCCACCCGTTGGCATTAGCCCAAGAGTGTCGTTTCCGTTCCAAATACTATTGATTATTTCTTCTTGAAGAGGACGAAAACCGGAATAACCCCAATATTGAAGAAGGATATCCGATGGTTTCATATTTCTATTCCGGTAGGAATGGTTGGAGAGGCGATGGCTGTATATCTTCAATCTGTAACTGTACTTCTCCTCTTTTATGCGTATTTTCTTCTATTGAATAACAAATATCAAAAGAACGCTTGGTCTTAATATAACGCACGTGCGAACTTTGTCCGAAAGCAATACCGTTCATTACATTATTTGATTTATTATCCACCAACTCCAATTTGATGTGTTCTTGGTCGCGCCCCACAACTTTGCTGGTTCCGTAGTCATATACGTCTCGCGTACAGAATATGGGTTTCCAATTATCAGGACCATAAGGATTGAACATTTTTAAATCGGAGAAGAACTTCTGGGTAATGCTTTTGAAATCTATTTCGCTATCAATATCTATTACTGCGCAGGTCTGTTCGGGTAGGATGTGCATGGAAACAAATTCTTCAAAACATTCGGTAAAAGCTTGTATGTTTGTAATCTTCATCGATAAGCCGACAGCATAAGTATGTCCCCCGAAATTTTCCAAAAGGTCGCGGCAATGCTCAATAGCTTTGTAAACGTCAAAACCTGAAACTGAGCGTGCCGAACCGGTAGCCATATCGTCGGTACGCGTGAGCACCACTGCCGGACGATAAAACAGTTCCGTTAGCCGTGAAGCCACAATACCGATTACCCCTTTATGCCAATCTTCGTTGTACAAAACAATGGAGCGGCGGTCAACCAATCCCTCTAATTGGGAAACAATCTTATTGGCTTCTTCCGTCATGTTTTTATCTAAATCTTTGCGCGTTTCGTTGTATTCGTTTATCCGGTTGCTCTTTTCTAATGCGATAGAAAAATCTTTTTCAATTAGAAGATCAACGGTTTTACTTCCTTCTTGAACACGCCCAGAAGCATTAATACGCGGTCCGATTTTAAATACAATATCACTTATGGTTATTTCTTTGTTAGTCAATCCGCATATATCAATAATGGCTTTCAATCCTACGCTCGGATTGCTATTCAATTGTTTCAGTCCGTGATGAGTAAGAATACGGTTTTCGCCCATGATAGGTACAATGTCTGATGCCACACTCACCGCTACTAAATCAAGCAAAGGAACGAGGTTCTTGAAATCAATATTGTTATTCTGAGCAAATGCCTGCATAAACTTGAAACCTACGCCGCAAGCCGATAAATCGGTATAAGGATAGGTATTGTCCTCCCGTTTAGCATTCAGAATAGCCAATGCCGAAGGCAATTCCTTATCGGGCACATGGTGGTCGCATATAATAACATCAATGCCTTTCTCTCCGGCATATTTGATTTCTTCTATTGCTTTGATTCCGCAATCAAGCACAATAATCAATCCGATACCCTCACTGGTAGCATAATCTATCCCTTTAAATGAAATACCATAGCCATCTTCATAGCGGTTGGGGATATAATAAATCAGGTTTGAATAAAATTGTTGGATGAATTTATAGACCAATGCCACCGCAGTAGTTCCATCCACATCATAATCTCCGTATATTAATATACGTTCTTTTTTTCCCATCGCCCGATTTAAACGTTCTATTGCTATCCCCATGTCTTTCATTAAGAATGGATCATGCAAATCGGATAATTGAGGACGAAAAAAATTTTCTGCTTCGGAGGAATTTGTGATTCCTCTTTGTACCAATAGTTGCCCAATAATAAGGTCAACTTCCAATTCTTGGGCTAATGCCTTGCTTCTTTCTTCCTGTTCATGTGTTATAGGTCGATAATTCCATTTGTGACTCATTATTTATTATATATTATTTTCTTTTTATATGCAGCTTCAAAACAGAGAGTAAAAGCGAAACTTCTGCAATAAGGATGTAAAAGTATGAAAAAAAACAACGAATGTATAGAATTATTCATGATATTTTACAAAGATGTTTTATGACATGAATTCCTAAAACGGCAATGGCGATGCGTCGCTTCCGGCATTCATGCGTGAACTCCGTATGGATCCTTCATCGGGAAGGGGGATAATTATATCGTCTTCTATGTTTTGGAAACGGGCATACTCAGCCTTAAAGCGAAGAAGTATATCGCCGGTTGCACCGTTACGGTGTTTGGCAATAATGATTTCCGCCATTCCTCGCAAATCATTTCCTTTATCGTCTTGATATATCTTATAATATTCGGGACGGTGAATGAAGCAAACCATATCGGCATCTTGCTCAATAGCGCCGGATTCGCGAAGGTCGCTCAGTTGCGGACGCTTGCCTTCGATGCCTTCCCTGTTTTCCACTCCACGATTTAATTGCGACAAGGCGACAATGGGAATGTTTAACTCTTTTGCCAATCCTTTGAGCGAGCGTGAGATGGTACTGACTTCTTCCTGACGATTACCATAGGACATTCCGCTTGCATTCATCAATTGAAGGTAGTCTATGATAATGATTTTTACTCCGTGTTCACGAACCAAACGGCGGGCTTTTGTCCGCAATTCAAATACGGAAAGTGAAGGAGTATCGTCCACATACAAGGGCGAATCAATGAGTTCTTTCAGTTTGTAATCTAATTGCTGCCATTCGTAGGCGGCTAGTTGACCGCTTTTTATCTTTTCGCCCGGTATCTCGCAAACGTCGCTTATCAAGCGGTTCACCAACTGAACATTGCTCATTTCGAGGGAAAACAGTGCTACCGGATGTTTGAATTTGACTGCAATGTTGCGTGCCATAGAAAGCACAAAAGCCGTTTTACCCATAGCAGGGCGGGCGGCAACAATAATAAGGTCGGAGTTTTGCCAGCCGGAAGTTATTTTATCAAGCGCATTATAACCGCTTTCCAAGCCACTCAAACCATCTGTTCGTGCAGCAGCTTTTTGCATCAGTTCGTAAGCCTCGGCTATGATAGGATTAATTTGCGTGTAATCCTTCTTCATGTTCTGCTGCGAAATCTCAAAAAGCTCTCCTTCAGCTTCCTGCATCAATTCGTCCACGTCAATGGTTTCGTCGAATGCTTTGGATTGAATATGGCTTGTAAAAGTTATCAGTTCGCGTGCCAAATGTTTTTGGGCGATAATACGAGCATGGTATTCTATGTGAGCAGATGAAGCAACTTTACTACTTAGCTGAGTGATATAAAAAGGACCGCCCACTTCGTCGAGTTCTCCGCGTTTACGCAGTTGTTCGGTTACCGTGATAATGTCCACCGGTTCTTGCCGAATAGCCAAATCGGTAATGGCTGCGTATATCAGTTGGTGAATGTATTCGTAAAAAGACTCCGGATGCAGTATTTCACTGATTAGCGAATAGGCATCCTTTTCAATCATAATAGCCCCTAACACTACTTCTTCCAATTCGCGAGCTTGGGGTTGAATACGTCCATAATCAACCACGGGCTGTAATTTGGGTTTTATACTACGAGGAACTTTTGATTGTGCCATATATTCTCAGTGCTATTTATGGGAAGCAAAGATAGAAAATATAACATCTAAAACACTTCAAAGGTTCATATTGTAACTAACTTTTTATTCCTTTAATCTCTGAAATCCCCTCTGCAACAAGGTTGAAATCGAATTTGGTCGAATTCATTGGATAGTGAATTTTCAGGAGAAAATCGTTTGATTTAATAAAATTTATCATACCTTTGTACTGCTACCTTGCATTTTAAAATGGGGTAATACAAGCCGGTGCATACCGGCTCTTTTTTTGCCCAATCCGCTCAAAAAAGACTTTTAGTAACTCCCTGAAAATCAAACCCAAAATTTCCGACCAAAGAATTAATTCTTTCCATGGAGACAATTAATTCTTTCCGCGGAGACAATTAATTATCTGAAAACAAAGAATTGATTTTTTGAGAGCGTTTGAAGAGCAGAGAAAAATTATGCTATTATATGTTTTTATTTGCTAAATATCTATAAATATTCGCCTCTTAGCTCTTGACAAGAAAATGTTCCTGCTTTTTGTTCACTCAAAAAATGGCACGATATTTGTTATTATATTATTCCTCCTACTATCGGGACTTCGTTTTTTACGTTCGGGTCAAGAGCATGGCTTTGTCTTGCCGGTAATTCTTGTTTTTTTGCTTTTTTACAAATACATCAGGGGTTTGAAAAAACTAAAGAAGACTTTATCGTAATTATGAACTGACTGATTCGGTAAAGGAAACGCTAAAAACGGCTTCTATATTCAGGAAGTTTTAAACGGGTTTTGAGAAGGAATGCAAATAAATAGTATCTTACCTAGTGGTTTGGCATTGTTTTTGTCTTTAATCCTGAGATAGTTTGACTATTATAAAATAATAGCCTAACTTTACACAGGTTTTTCATGCCTGTCAGAATAGATTCAATAAATTTTAAAATGCATAATAATGACAGATAGTCAATCTAAAAAATTACCCT
>SNRY01000414.1_pt1 | contig 14741 bp, 13 predicted proteins | sample 4693421 | NCBI WGS metagenome assembly SNRY01 (sample SAMN11003215, study PRJNA524138) | termite gut metagenome | isolation source: Bacteroidetes bacterial symbionts from single cell of protist host amplifed... | host: Streblomastix strix ... | reverse complement strand
TCAGCGAGCAGGGTGCTTCCATATATTCCGCTTCAAAAATAGCACGCGATGAATTTCCTGACTATGATGTAACTGTGCGTGGATCCGTATCTATCGGTCGGCGATTAATGGATCCGCTGGCTGAATTGGTTAAGATTGATGCTAAATCTATCGGAGTGGGGCAATATCAGCATGACGTAGATCAAGGCAAACTCAAAAAATCGCTTGACCAGACTGTGGAGAACTGCGTGAACTTGGTAGGAGTGAACTTAAATACTGCAAGCGGGCATTTGCTGACATATATTTCCGGATTGGGTCCTCAATTGGCACAAAATATTGTGAACTATCGTGCTGAAAACGGCGCTTTTGCATCACGCAAGGAATTGATGAAAGTATCACGCATGGGTGCAAAAGCCTATGAACAATGTGCCGGATTCCTCCGCATACCACAAGCCGTAAATCCATTGGACAATACTGCCGTGCATCCGGAAAGTTACTGTATTGTGGAGCAAATGGCAAAGGATTTGGGGTGTACTGTTGCAGAGTTAATTACCAACAAGGAATTGCGATTAAAAATAAACAAACAGAAATATATTACTCCTACCGTGGGGTTGCCTACGTTGAACGATATTATGCAGGAGCTTGACAAGCCGGGAAGAGACCCGCGCGATACAATCAAGGTATTTGAATTTGACCCCAATGTACACGATATTGGCGATTTGAAGGAAGGAATGATTTTACCCGGAATCGTAGGGAATATTACTAATTTCGGAGCATTCGTTGATATTGGTATCAAGGAAAACGGGTTGGTACATCTTTCACAATTGGCGGACCGTTATATTTCTGACCCGACGGAAGTGGTTTCTATCCATCAGCACGTACAAGTAAAGATACTTAGCATAGATATGGAACGGAAGCGGATACAGTTGTCAATGGTAGGGGTGGAACAGAAAATATAAATCCTTATGAAAGGGTCAAAGGTGGTATTATTGCCCAAGCTAACAAAAATGTTGGAAGAAGCGGGGGAAAACATAAAGTTAGCTCGTTTAAGGAGAAAACTGACAATGGAACAAGTCGCAGCACGCGCTGGAATATCCCGATCCACCTTGCGACAAGTAGAAAAAGGTGAAGCCGGTGTTTCTTTAGGAATTTATGCTCAGGTATTGTTTGTTTTGGGACTGGAGAAAGATTTGCTGTTGATAGCATCCAATGATGTAGTAGGACGGAAATTGCAAGATGTTGAATTACTTGTAAAGAAGAAAACGCCGAAAAGGACGTTATGAAAAACGAGAAAAAGGAAATATTTGTATATGCCGATTGGGCTGAACTTGAAAGAGTTCAACTAATGGGAATATTAACCGTTGACCGTCTGAGAGGGAAAGAAATATTTTCGTTTGCATACAATGATGATTGGCTGGAATCCGATAACGCTAAGATGCTAGACCCCGATTTAGGGCTTTTTTCAGGTAATCAATATTTGAAAGATGACAAACCGAATTTCGGTTTGTTTCTGGACTCATCTCCCGATAGATGGGGGCGCGTATTAATGAAACGAAGGGAGGCTATTCATGCCAAATCAGAGAATAGACCTGTAAATGCACTCTATGAATCTGATTTCTTACTAGGTGTCTATGATTTACATCGAATGGGAGCTTTGCGATTTAAGACTGATCCCGATGGGGCATTTTTAGATAATAATAAAGATTATTCCGCTCCACCTTGGATTTCTATACGAGAGCTTGAATATGCCAGTCTTGAATTAGAGAAGAATATTGAAAAAGATAGTCCCGATTTATTGAAATGGCTGAACTTGTTAATAGCTCCCGGTTCTTCACTTGGGGGAGCAAGACCTAAAGCCAGTGTTCAACATGCGGACGGGTCTTTTTGGATTGCCAAGTTCCCAAGTAATAATGATGATATGGATACCGGAGGCTGGGAAATGGTTGTTAATGAATTAGCTCAAAAATTGGGAATTACCGTTGCTCAGGCAATAGTGGAAAAATATAATAGCAAACATCATACTTATTTGACGAAGCGTTTCGATAGAGCAAATAATGGGAAACGTATTCATTTTGCTTCTGCAATGACATTGTTAGGATATACAGATGGTGCGGATGCGCAAGATGGTATTAGCTATCTTGAATTGGTAGAGTTTATAATCCAAAACGGAGCCAAAGTAAAAGAAGATTTGGCCGAGTTGTTCAAACGAATCGTATTTTCTATTGCTGTGAGTAATACGGATGACCATTTGAGGAATCATGGATTTATCTTAACTAAATCGGGATGGATATTGTCGCCTGCTTATGATATTAATCCGAACCCGTACGGAACAGGGTTAAAGCTGAATATATCAGAAGACGATAATTCATTGGATTTTGATTTAGCATTAAACGTTGCATCTTTCTTTAGATTGACTAATGAAGAGGCTGTAAAAATAATAGAGAACACCAAAGAAATTGTTTCGAGATGGGAGGATGTAGCCTCTAAATACCAAATACCCAAACAGGAACAGAATATGATGGCTTCCTCATTCAAATATTAAGAAATGATAATTACTTAATAGATTATCTATGATTATATCATTTGTTATCGAATATCGTATCGGTTGGAATGAAGAAATAAGAGTATTGGGAAATATTCCGGAATTGGGAGATGGAAATCTCGATAAGGCTATTCAACTTCAAACGTATGACGGTTTTCATTGGACGGCGCAAATTCAACTATCTACTCCAAGAATTATTGAGTACTATTATTGCATTTATCGCGATAACAATATTGTTTGTAAGGAATGGTTAGGTTTTCCACGCCGACTTCAGTTTACTGCTGTTGATAAAGACAGGGAATACCGTTTGATGGACTTTTGGAAAGATATTCCAGAGGAATCTTACTTTTATTCTTCCGCATTTACAGAATCGTTATTAGCACATAGGAAAAGAGCAGGTTTTCCAAAACAGTATCGCAGAGGATTGGCTATAAAAGCATACGCACCACGCATTACGGAAGATTATTGCTTAGCCATTTGCGGTAACTGTGAAGCATTAGAAAACTGGAATCTCGATAAAGCCATACCGATGAGTGATGTAAACTTTCCCGAATGGCAGGTGGAAATGGATGCTGCTCAAATCACTTTTCCATTAGAATACAAATTCATCTTGTATAACAAAAAGGAGCAGAAAGCCGGAACGTGGGAAAACGGAAACAACCGTTACCTGTCCGACCCACAGATAAAGCAAGATGAAACTTTTGTACTTTCCGATCAATACCCCGCTTTTAACTTTCCCGCATGGAAAGGAGCCGGTGTATCTATCCCTGTCTTTTCACTTAAATCGGAAAACAGCTTCGGTATAGGTGATTTCGGTGATTTGAAGAAAATGATAGATTGGGCTGCTGCTACTAATCAGAAAGTAGTGCAAATCCTACCGATAAACGACACTACAATGACGCATACATGGATGGATTCATATCCATATAACGCCATTTCTATTTATGCCCTCAACCCCATTTATCTTGATTTAAGTAAACTTGAAGCCTCACCGGACTCATTCCAATCCCTCTCTTTGGAAAAAGAACAAGTTTCTTTTAGTCAAAAGCAAAAGAAGTTGAATGCACTTAAATCCATTGACTATGAAGCCGTAGAGCATGTAAAATGGGAATATATCCGCTTAATTTATACTCAAAAAGGAGACGAGGTGCTTTCAACTGCCGATTTCAAACGATTCTTTGAAACGAACAAGGAATGGTTGCAACCATACGCAGCATACAGCTACTTGCGTGATACGTATCATACGGCAAACTTCCGTGATTGGTCTAAATATAGTGTCTATGTCGCAGAAGAAATAGAAGAACTCTGTAATCCTAAGCAAGAACATTACCAGCAATTAGCTATTTATTACTATATTCAGTTTAACCTCCATCTCCAATTACGAGAAGCCACCACGTATGCTCGCCGACAAGGAGTGGTATTGAAAGGCGATATTCCTATTGGCATCAGCCGGGATAGCGTGGAAGCATGGGCAGAACCGTATTATTTCAATATGGACGGACAGGCGGGCGCTCCTCCCGATGATTTTTCTCTTACCGGGCAGAATTGGGGATTTCCAACTTATAATTGGGAAGTAATGGAGAAAGACAATTATAAGTGGTGGATGAAGCGGTTTCAGAAAATGTCGGAATACTTCGACGTTTATCGCATTGACCATATTCTTGGCTTTTTCCGTATATGGGAAATACCGGTGCAAGCCGTACAAGGCTTGCTGGGGCAGTTTGTACCTGCCCTTCCCCTGAATAGTAAAGAGATTGAAGATTATGGATTGCCTTTCCGCAGGGATTTATATCTGAATCCTTATATACACAGCGATTGGTTGCAGGAAATATTCGGGTTATATACGGAGTATGTCAAACAAACCTTCATTGAGCCTTGTACCGGCGGCAATGAAGAAGTTTATAAAATGCGGGCAGAGTTCGACACACAACGGAAAGTAGAAGCCTTTTTTGCCGGAAAAACAGATGGTTACAGTATTCAGATTCGTCAGGGGCTTTATTCCCTTATCTGCAATGTGCTGTTCGTAACCGATCACAAAGAACCGGACAAATACCACCCCCGCATTACCGCCCAACACACTTCTATATACAAGAAACTGCTTACCGGTGAAGAGCAACAGGCGTTCAACCGCTTGTATGATGATTATTACTACCGTCGGCACAATGAATTCTGGTACCGGCAGGCAATGAAGAAATTGCCTCAGCTTACGCAATCTACACGCATGTTGGTTTGCGGGGAAGACTTGGGCATGATACCCCAAAGCGTATCGTGGGCAATGAACGAACTCCGCATCCTTAGTCTTGACATACAACGGATGTCCAAAAGCCCTTACCATGAATTTGCTTATTTAAACGAATACCCGTACCGCTCCGTATCTACCATTTCCACCCATGACATGTCCACCCTGCGCGGTTGGTGGGAAGAGGACACGGAACAGACGCAACGTTATTACAACACAATGTTACAGCATGATGGGCTGGCTCCCGCCGTTGCAACTCCTGAAATATGTGAGAAGGTGGTGAGTAGCCATCTGCATGGCAATTCCATGCTTTGCATTCTTTCGTGGCAAGATTGGTTGTCGATAGACGGGAATTTAAGAAATGCCAATGTAAATGAAGAACGGATTAACATTCCAGCTAATCCGCGTCATTTCTGGCGCTACCGGATGCATCTCACATTGGAGCAGTTGATGAGCGCCGGTAAACTGAACACAAAGATAAGAGGACTGATACAGGAGGCAAAGAGATGTTTCTGAATTTTTAAGTATACACGTTTTCAGGAACACTAGCCCATAAACTTATATACTTAAAAACAGACTTATATGTTCAAAGACTCAGCTTACTTTTTCGGAGCAGAGAAATACCTTGCGTTCAACCCCTCTATTATTTCTTGGGTAATATTGAAAGTCTTATCAGCATAGAGCAAATTATCCCCTCCCGTATTGCTGATAATGAAACTATAGCCTTTTGCCTTATTGTAGTCTTTCAGGAATGAATTTATGGAGTCGCGCAGTTGCAGATTATTCTTTTGGGTTTCTGCCATCAGTTCGTTTGTCAAGCGGTTTTGCAGGTCTTGCAAATCTTGCTGTTTCCTGAGAATGCGGCTCTGTTCCTGTTCGGCTCTCTCGCGGCTTACGAAAGCGTTGTTTTCCAGCTTACGTTGAAAATCTTGTGCATCTTGTTCCAATTCCCTGCCTTTCTGATTCAGAGTAGCACGAACATCTTCTCCTTTCTTGGTCATCATCTCGGTTAAGTCTTTCCAAAAGTTATATTGGGTCAATAAGGTGTCTATTTCCACGTAGGCGATCCTCAAATCGGTTGCCACGGGTGCTTCACTTGAGCTTCCCGCAGCAGTTTCGTTACCGCTTTTGCCTGAACATTGTGCAAACAAAGAAATAATTGCAATGGTGGTAATCGTGCCGGCAAATCTGTTTGTTTTCTTCATAAATAGTTATAAAATATAGTTTGAGTGATTAATTACATGTCTTTCAAAGAAAGGGGTTGCTTCTCTCGTGCTTCTTTATCTTGTGATTGCACACAGGAAATGCCTTTATCTCTCAATGCTTTATTGCTGCCGACATGCCCGTTTGGAAACTTTCCATCTTTCAAAACTATAATTTTTATTCCCAATAACAGTACGGAAATAGCAACAATTAACAAGGTTATTACCAGGGTATGGAACATTTTCTTTTACTTTTGTGGCGCAAATATAGGCTTTTGTGCAAACCAACCCTCTACTTTTATACAAAAAAAAGAAAGCGAAACGAGTAATAACCAATCCATTTAACCATATTTAATAAGTATGAATTCAACCCCCTTACGTCCGGCTTCTCTATTTCATTACTTTTATGAAATATCCCGGATACCCCGCCCTTCCAAGAAGGAAGAAAAGATTATCGCTTATTTAAAGGCGTTCGGAGAAAAGCATAAGCTGGAAACAAAGGTAGACAAAGCCGGAAACGTGCTTATCAACAAGCCTGCCACACCGGGCAAAGCACATCTGAAAACCGTGATACTGCAATCTCATGTAGATATGGTTTGTGAGAAGAACGACGGTGTTAATCATAACTTCTTGAACGATGCCATACAAATAGAAATTGATGGCGAGTGGATGAAAGCCAAAGGTACCACCCTGGGAGCCGACAACGGGATAGGTGTGGCTACCGAACTTGCCCTGTTGGCTTCCGAAGATATTGAGCATGGTCCTATCGAATGTCTGTTTACGGTGGACGAAGAGACGGGATTGACAGGCGCTTTCGCCCTGAAAGAAGGGTTTATGTCCGGGGATATTCTATTGAATTTGGATTCGGAGGACGAAGGAGAAATGTTTACCGGCTGTGCAGGCGGAATGAGGACCACCGGAATACTCAAATACAAAGAAGAACCTGTACCCAACGGATACTTTTTCTTTAGAATCAGTGTAAAAGGATTAAAGGGAGGACACTCCGGATGCGACATCCATTTAGGGCGAGGCAACGCTAACAAAATAGTAAACCGGTTCTTGACACAAACGGCAACTAAGCACGATATGTATCTTTGTGAAATCAATGGAGGAAACCAACACAACGCTATTCCCCGCGAAGCATACGCCGTATGTGCCGTGCCCGATGATGACAAACATGCCATACGCACGGCTTTTAACCTGTTTACCACAGAAATAGAGAACGAACTTTCTGCTGTTGAACCGGACTTGAAACTTATTCTTGAATCCGAAACTGCCCGTACATCAGCCATTGACAAGGACACTGCAATACGTTTGCTGAAAACAATCTACGCCCTCCCCCACGGTGTGTATGCCATGAGCCAAGATATACCGGAGCTGGTAGAAACATCTACCAATCTGGCATCCGTAAAAATGCAGGAAGGCAATGTCATTCGCATTGAGACCAGCCAGCGCAGTTCCATCCTGTCAGCCTGCAAGGATATTGCAACCGCTGTCCGTTCGGTGTTTGAACTTGGCGGAGCCGAAGCCCGAAGCAATGAAGGCTATCCCGGATGGAAACCCAATCCTCAATCGGAAATATTACACATAGCAATGGAATCTTACAAGAGATTGTTCGGTACGGATGCTAAAGTAAAAGCTATCCATGCAGGGTTGGAGTGCGGTTTGTTCCTTGATAAATACCCCTCGCTGGATATGCTTTCCTTTGGTCCTACCATAAGGGAAGTCCATTCACCGGACGAAAAGATACTTATTCCCACCATAGAGAAGTTCTGGAAACATTTGATTGATATATTGAAGAATATCCCTGAAAAGGTATGATAACTTCCGCTCACATCTTCCTTGAAGATGTTGTTTTCCATGCCTATCACGGCGTATTGCCGCAGGAAAGCAAGGTAGGCAATAGTTTCATTGTCAACGTTCGTCTGAAAACCAATATAACTTCTGCCGTAGAGACCGATGACTTGGCTACTACCGTTGACTATGCCGACATATACAAGGTGTTGAAGGAAGAAATGGAGATTCCTTCCAAACTTCTGGAACATGTATGCGGACGCATCGTCACGCATTTGTTCCGCGACTTTCCGGCAATAGAGGAGGTAGAACTAAGCCTTACCAAGCAGAACCCGCCCATGGGAGCGGATATTCATGCCTGCGGAGTGGAGGTATGCTGCAAAAGGGATGGATTATATTCCTTCCAATAACCTTTTCAATACCACCGTTGCCGAAATCTCCCTGTTGGCAGCTTCAGGGATGACGATGGATTGCGGACTTTCTATTACATCGTCCGTTACAATCATGTTTCTGCGTACCGGCAAGCAGTGCATAAAGTAAGCGTTATTGGTTACAGCCATTTGCCTGTCGCCCACCGTCCAACTGCGGTCTTTACTCAGTATCTTGCCGTAATTGCCGCCGGTATAGGCTGCCCAATTCTTGGCATAGACAAAGTCTGCGCCTTCAAAAGCTTTCATTTGGTCGTACTCCACTTTGGCTTTACCTACGAAACTGGGGTCGAGTTCATAACCTTCTGGGTGAGTGATAACGAGTTCGTAACCGGCTTCATTGATCCATTCGGCAAAGGAATTGGGTACGGCTTGCGGAAGGGAACGGGGATGGGGCGCCCAACTCATGACTATCTTTGGGCGTTCTGTCTTTTTATATTCCTCAATGGTGATAAGGTCTGCGAAACTCTGCAACGGGTGGCGGGTGGCTGCCTCCATAGAGAATACCGGACGACCGGAGTATTGTATGAACTGATTAATGATTGTTTCGTTATAGTCGTAATCACGATTCTCAAACCGAGCAAAAGAACGCACTCCGATAACATCGCAATAGCAGCCCATTACCGGAATGGCTTCCAAGATGTGTTCCGGTTTATCGCCGTCCATGATGGCACCGCGCTCCGTCTCCAATTTCCATGCACCCTGATTAATATCCAGTACAATCACGTTCATCCCCAAGTTTAGAGCCGCCTTTTGAGTGCTCAACCGCGTACGGAGGCTGGAATCGAAGAATATCATCATCAGGGTTTTGTTCCGTCCCGACTCTATGTATTTATACCGGTCTTTCTTAATCTCGAAGGCTTCCGCCAATGCTGAGTTTAAATCGGAAAGGTCGTGTACAGAGGTAAAATGTTTCATTCTATAATGTGCTAAGTTAATACCTTAATGTGTTACTCTCTGATTTGTCCGTTCCCCTGAATTATCCATTTGTAAGAAGTCAATTCTTCCAATCCCATCGGACCACGGGCGTGCAACTTCTGCGTACTGATGCCTATCTCCGCTCCTAACCCGAATTGCGCTCCATCGGTAAAAGCGGTAGAAACGTTGGCATATACGCAGGCGGCATCTATCACTTTGGTAAACAAACCGGCGTTTGAGGGGTTCTCCGTAACGATACACTCACTGTGCCGGGAACCGTGCTCCGTGATATGTTTTATCGCACTTTCCATGCTATCAACCGTTTTTATCGCCATGGTATATGAAAGGAACTCCGTACCGAAACTCTCTTCCGTGGCGGGTTTCAACAATGATGCCGGATACTGACCGCCCAACACCTCGTAAGCAGGCGCATCGGCATAAATCAGTACGTTGCTGTCCTGCAACTTTCGGCAAAGGGCGGGTAAACCGGATAAACGGTCTTTATGAACAATCAAGCAATCCAGCGCATTGCAGACGCTTATCCGTCTGGTCTTGGCATTATTGATGATGGCGGCGCCTTTCTCCGTATCTCCGTACTTATCAAAGTAGGTATGGCAGATACCCGCCCCTGTTTCAATCACAGGGATAACGGCATTATCGCGGACAAAACGAATCAAGCTGCTGCTTCCGCGCGGAATGATAAGGTCTATATAGTCCACCGCCCGCAGCATTTCGGCGGTTACTTCACGGTCGGCAGGAAGCAATTCGGCAACGTGCGGATTTACTCCAAACTGTTCCAATACGGAACGGATAATTTTAATGATGGCGCGGTTAGAGTAATCGGCATCGCTCCCCCCTTTCAGGACGCAAGCATTACCGCTTTTGAAGCAGAGCGAAAAGACATCGAAACTCACATTGGGGCGTGCTTCATAGATGATACCAATCACGCCGAAGGGAACGCTAACCTTTGTCAACTGCATTCCATTGGGGCGGACGGTTTGCATTATTGTTCTGCCTAAAGGAGAGGGTAACGTGGAGACGCTTCGTATATCTTCGGCAATGGCTTTGATGCGCTTTTCGGTCAGCATCAGGCGGTCGTACTTCGGGTCATCTTTGTCCATGCGCGCCAAATCCTTTTCGTTTTCGGCAAGGATGTAGGGTGTTTGTGCAATGGCTGCATCGGCTACGGCAAGGAGTATCTTATTTATTTGCTCGCCGGTCAATAGTATCAATTCGCGGCTTGCCGCGCGGACGAGTTTCAGGGTATCGTTCAGTTTACTCATATATTATAAATGTTTTTTTAGTCGAGCATCCTACCCTCCATGTATGATTCGTAGAGGTAGCTTTGGTTTTCGTAATAGGTGCTGCTGTTATAATCTTCTATCTTACGGGAGAGCCACGAGTTGTAGATTTCTATCAAAGCATCCATAGGTTTCTTGTTGTGGTTATTGCAAACATCAATAATCAATCGCTTATATACTTTCCCTATATCCCAATGGGTGGGGATGCTGTATTGGCAATCGGCTACATTGTCGAATGTACCCGCAGGTATTTGATGCTGTTCAATTATTTCATCGGTTATCTTATCTATGTTCTCGCAATGGTAAACGTCGGCAAGGTCATACATATGTTCCAACTTTGCCTTACCCATTGCGTTGACTACAATGTCTCTGTGATTCTTTGTCCTGCGGGCAATGTATTCAATCAGGCTGCAAACAAAGAATATGTCGTTGTGCTCTTTCTTCTCTCTGCCAAGTCCAATCATTTTATTACCTCCTCACTTTCAATATAAGTTAGACACTTTAATGCCTGTTCCGTACAGAAGTTAATCTGATGGGTAGGGTGTTTGTATTTTGCCAATACCCAGAACTGTTCCCGTGTGAGCATTCCATTTATATAATCGGAAACGTAATTATAAACTTGGTCGTTAGCCATTGACCCAATCACAATATCGTAATCATTTGGCATTCCGATTCGGCTGCTTACGATAAAGTCCAGCCACTCTTCCGTCATATCCTCAAAGTGGAGAACGTTCAAATCATGATTTATCACAAAATCATAGCTGTTTATCACCGGAACCGCATAGCGCTTTGCCCAGCGAACAGCTTGTTTCTTTATCTGGGTGCAATAGAACCCTGTGCCGAAATCTTTGGCATGTTTCCCTTGAATTATTTGGGGAAATTCTATCGAACAATATCCACCGTGATATACTATCATAGTATTATCTTTACTCCAGATACAAATAATCATAATGCACCACCGCCCGCCCGCCGTGCTTACCTATCAATGCCTGCGCTTGCGAAGAATCATAATTTGTCCTTCCCACACCTATGGAATTACCCTCATTATCCATAACCCGCACAATGTCATCTTTCTCAAACTCCCCTTCAATCCGCGTAATGCCTACGGGGAGTATGCTTACCGCCCTGTTTGAATACAGCACTTCCACAGCTTGCTTATTAATATGTATTTCTCCCTTGGCGAAGCCTGCACTGTGTGCAATCCATTTTTTTATACTCGAAACCGGTTCCGGTGAAGGAACGAAACGGGTACAAACCGTACTTTCAGGGTGCTTTAACAAATCAATCAGAATAGTATCCCGTTTGCCGTTGGCTATGATAACGGTAATGCCTTCATCAGCCACCTTGCGGGCAATATTGGTTTTGGTCAGCATCCCTCCACGCCCGAAAACGGATTTGGATATTTGTATATAACCCGATAAATCACTCCCTTGCTGTATTTCACGAATAACGGTCGAAGCAGGGTCGGCAGGCGAACCATTATAAATACCATCTATATTGCTCAGGATTATCAGCATTTGTGCATCCATCATGGCAGCCACAAGCCCCGACAGTTCATCATTATCGGTAAACATCAGCTCGGTAACGGAAATAGTATCATTCTCATTCACAATAGGAATCACCCCGTGTTCAAGCATCACCCCCATGCAATTCTTTTGATTGAGGTAGTGGCGGCGAGTGCCAAAATCTTCTTTCGTAGTAAGTATCTGCCCCACGGTAATGCCATGCTCCCTGAAAAGTTCGTAATAACGATTGATGAGTTTGGCTTGCCCCACGGCGGAAAAAAGCTGGCGTTGGTCAACGCTATTCAATTTCTTGAGATTCTTTATCTCGCTACGCCCCGAAACTACAGCCCCGGACGAAACAAGAATCACTTCTATCCCTTCCTTATACAATTCTGCTATTTGACCGGTAAGGGCAGACATACGCGCCACGTCCAGCGTGCCGTCATGCCACGTCAACACCTGACTGCCTATTTTTATGACTATTCGCGTAAGTCGCTTCTCCATTTCACTGACGATTTACCGGCGCAAAGATACGGGATAATCTTTCAACTGCCATACAAATATTTCGCTATTCCCTGTGTCAATATTTTAAAACACAGAGACACGAAGACACAGAGGTGAGAAATGTTAAACCGCTTGCATCCCGCATCAATACTGAAAAGTGGAAGGTTGAAAGTGGAAAGTGAGAAGTGAGAGGAGCTTTCTGCGCCCTATTGGCAGATTTCCGGGCGGCAGGTAGCCGATTTCCTGTTACCGTGTCAGATTTTCTGGAGCGGCAGGGGATTTCCGTAAGGAAGAATGAGGCTTGAAATTACAACGCGTTGCGATTCTGATTACAACGCGTTGCGATTCCAATTACACAGCGTTGTAATTCCAATTACACCACGTTGCAATTCCGGTTACAACGCGTTGTAATTTTGCCGGCAACGGGTGTTCGTCCGATTCTTGACCTTCACGGCAAATTCGGCTGTATGGATTTTTCGGCACTCGCTGTGAGGATATTTTAAATACAGAGGCACAGAGGTCAAGGTATAACCTCTGTGCCTCGTTTTTCATTAAAGCGTCTAAACTATGTTATATAACATACCATTCCCTGCTCGCGACTGTTTTTATATTTCTTTTCTTTGTATCCAAATGCGTTATGATGAGGATGATTTATGCGGTTTACCAGATTTGCGTGGCTTTGCCGATATTGATTGTACTTACCGTTCTTACGGCATTGGTTACTATTGCAGGGTCACTTATTGGAGGAGCGCATGTGTGGGGATATTATCCGGGCAAGGTGTGGTCTCAGCTCTTTTGTCTTTTTCTGTTTATTCCGGTAACGGTTCGCGGGAAGGAAAAGATACACAAAAGAACTTCGTATGTCTTTGTGGCAAATCATCAGGGAGCGTTTGACATATTCCTGATTTACGGGTTCCTGGGGCGTAACTTCAAATGGATGATGAAGAAGAGTTTGCGGAAAATACCATTCGTGGGTAAGGCTTGCGAGAGTGCCGGACATATTTTTGTAGACCGGTCCGCCCCGAAGTCCCTGCTTACTTCCATTCGCCAAGCGGAAGTATCGTTGCAAAACGGTATTTCTTTGGTTGTTTTTCCGGAAGGTTCCCGTTCTTATACCGGCGAGATGGGAGCGTTTAAAAAAGGAGCGTTCCAGTTGGCTGACGATCTTCAATTAGCCGTAGTGCCTGTTACCATCAACGGGTCCTTTGAGGTACTTCCCCGCACAAGGAAGCTCGTTAATCGCCACCGGATGATTTTAACCATTCATCCCCCCATTCCCCCCAAAGGAAAAGGAATGGACAACATAAAAGCAACCATGGAAGAAGCATATACAGCCGTGGAAAGCGCTTTGCCCGAAAAATATAAAGGGCAGGCAAAAAGCGACAACAATTAAAGTGAAACATATATCTTTGTAGCCGGAAATATAAAAACAAGATTAGATAAATTTCTCAAATGAAACTCTCAAACGTATTCATCACTGCATCTCTTATGTTAGCTGCCTGCACATCAAAAGAAACTTCCGCACCGGAGCAAGTCCTCATCGGAAAGTCGGACATCAAAATTGAAGGAGGACGCATGACCCCCGAAGCATTATGGGCAATGGGGCGCATCGGCGGACTGTCCGTATCGCCCAACGGGAAACAGATAGTATATACCGTAGCCTATTACAGCATAGCTGAAAATAAAAGCAACCGGGAAGTGTTTGTAATGAATGCCGACGGAAGCGATAACCGGCAAATTACCCGTACCCCTTTCTCCGAAAACGAGGCGCAATGGATAAAGGGGGGAAGCAAAATAGCTTTCCTCTCCGGAGAGAGCGGCAGCAGTCAATTATGGGAAATGAATCCCGACGGAAGCGACAAGAAGCAACTCACGAATTACGACAAGGATATTGAAAGTTTCGCTTTTTCGCCCGATGAGAAGAAATTGCTCTTTATCTCCCAAGTAAAAACGGTAAAGACAACGGCGGAAAAGTATCCCGATTTGCCCAAGGCAAACGGTATGATCATTACCGATTTGATGTACAAACACTGGGACGAATGGGTAACGTCCGCCCCTCACCCATTTGTAGCCGATTTTGACGGGGCTTCCATAGCAAATGTTATCGACGTATTGGAGGGGGAACCTTACGAAAGCCCGATGAAACCTTTCGGCGGTATCGAACAACTGGCATGGAATACTACGTCGGATAAGGTAGCTTACACCTGTCGCAAAAAGACGGGAAAGGAGTATGCCGTTTCCACCAACTCCAACATCTATGTATATGATTTGAATACCAAAAAGACGGAGAACATTACCGAAGGAATGATGGGATATGATACCAACCCGC
>SNRY01000413.1_pt1 | contig 14806 bp, 13 predicted proteins | sample 4693421 | NCBI WGS metagenome assembly SNRY01 (sample SAMN11003215, study PRJNA524138) | termite gut metagenome | isolation source: Bacteroidetes bacterial symbionts from single cell of protist host amplifed... | host: Streblomastix strix ... | reverse complement strand
TCAGTCAAATTAGTAGGATAATTACTCATAATATTTAATCATTGTCGTTATTAATTAAATATGAGATAATTATCCTATGCTGTATTCACAGAATACAATCTTTTATTAATTCCCTAACAGTTACTTACAAACTAATCTTTTCGTAAGAGAAATGTAAGGAAGATAAATAACTGATTAACAACAAGAAAAGCATGTTTTCTTACAATATTACAGAATTTAAAATACTTCTTTCCTGAAATAATATCCGGTGAAAGAAAAAATACAACAAATGAAACAGACTGATAATGAATACATTAAATACTATTTCGATACGGGTTTACTTGGCAGAGATGAATATTCATCCTGTAAAGCACTATGGCTATTACGGGATGTATCATTCCCCACTCAGGGAAGATTGTAATGCAAGTTTCAAAGTGGATTATACTAAAAATCTCTGGAAAGATTTTGGGAACAATGAAGGTGGCACATTGATAGACCTGATAATGCGCATGGAGCATTGTTCTTTCCATGAGGCAGCAAACAAGTTGGAAAAGAAATATACGGGCATCGGCTTTGATTCTTTTTCTTTTCACGGGAATCATCAAGATAGACAACAGGAACAAACAACGACTATCTTGAAAGTGCAACCGATTACACATCCGGTATTGATAGACTTTGTCAGGAAACGGAAGATTGATTTGGAACTGGCAAATCTATACTGCAGAGAAATCCATTACCGGATAAATGGCAGAAACTATTTTGGGGTAGGCTTCAGGAACGTCAAAGGTGGATATGAATTAAGTAGCCCATCGGGTTTCAAGGGATGTATTTCTCCCAAAGACATTACAACCATTCGGAGCAACCGAGATACCTGTTTGGTTTTTGAAGGTTTTTGGGATTTCCTTTCCTATCTCACATTGCAAAACATAAGACAAACCAATCATGATACTGTTATACTAAATTCAGTGACGAATGTATCCAAGGCGATAGACTTCATAAAATCGCACAGGGATATTTATACCTATCTGGATAATGACGAGGCAGGGCAAAGAACAACTCAGCTTATACACTCAACCTGCTCTACTGTGTATAACAGGTCAACTATATACACAGAGTATAAAGACTTGAATGACTATCTACGTCAAAAGCTGAAGATGAAACCGGAAGTAAAAAAGAAGAGCTTAGGATTCAAACGGTGAATAATGAAAAGCGGGAGTTGCTTTTATTTTTCTTGAGGGAGCAAGTTTGTGTTTTGGTCAGACTGCAACATTTTCAGATATTTACCTGTAATACAACCCTTTATAAAGAAGCAAAACCCGAATAGGTAATGGGATAGAAACGAGCGAACAGCTTTGCTCTGCTTCGTTTTACCATTGTTTCAAACAACTCCCGACAAAGGTAATATATTTTTTCAACCCATGTATACAAAAATTACATATCAGAAAACATCTTCTACAATTTCCCGTTTTGTTTTCTTGATTTCTTTACTTTCGTCTTCCTTTGAAATCGTTTCGACAATATTTTCATCATTACTCTTTTTACTGGCAAGTCTTGCCCTTGTTAATGCCCACTCTCGTAATCCATCGATTTTTTTCTTCATGGTTTGAGATAGAGGTACAACTTGCTCAATAGCCTGTTCTAAATGCTTTAAAGAAATTTGATTATTGTCTGAATTTTCAATATAAGATAAAAACATTGCTTCCTTAACACACTCTTCAATTTCTGCACCATTAAAGAATTTAGATTTATCAGCGAGACATTTAAAATCTGTTATTGAATTTTGCCCGTATTTTGCTAAATGTATTTTGAATATATTAGTTCTTTCCTCTTTGGTTGGTAAGTCCACAAAAAATATTTCATCAAATCTTCCTTTTCGCAACAGTTCAGGGGGTAAGTCACTGATATTATTTGCTGTGGCGACAACAAATACGGGTTTTGTTTTTTCCTGCATCCAAGTAAGTATTGTAGAGAAAACTCTTGAATTTGTGCCACCGTCTTTTTCTCCTCCGCCAACACTTAACCCTTTTTCAATTTCATCAATCCAGAGAACGCAAGGTGCAACAGCTTCGGCGGTTGCTATAGCTTGCCGGATATTGTTTTCACTACTTCCCACTTCCGCTTGGAATACTTTACCAATATCAAGCCTAAGTAAAGGTTGCTTCCATTCTGTTGCAACACATTTAGCAGTCAAACTTTTACCGCAACCGGGGACACCAAGCAAAAGAATACCTTTTGGCTCTTTTAAACCAAAATCTTTTGCTCTACGTTCAAAGGATTTACTTCTCTGTTTGAGCCAACCTTTTAGATTATCCAAACCACCAACACTTTGTTCCAAATCCATATTTACTTGAAAATAATCTAATATGCCGCTCTTTTTGATAATTTGTTCCTTTTCGTTAGCGATAATCTGTATCGCCTCTTTCTTGTCCAATCCAACTTTTTCTTTTGCCAAACGAAATGCCAAATCCGCTTCTGTGTCGGTTAATCCGAGAGCCGAATCAATAATGTATTTTTCGAGGTCTGGATTGATAGTAGTTTCCTTTCCTGCAATTACTTTTAGACGTGTCTGCAAATCCTTTCTATCCGGCAAAGGCATATTTATTACCGTCAAATATTTTTCTATTTCTTCAGGCAGTTTTTTGAAAGGAGAGAGAAAAATTAAATGCTTGTTGCACGACTTTAATTCAACCGATAATTTTCTTAAACTTACGATAACCTGCTCGTTATCGAAATATTTGTGAAAATCTTCAACAAGAAAAATTTCTTGTTTTTCGTCATTTTGACGAATCAACCCTTTGCGAATATATTCCAAAAATCCGATATAATCTTTGGTTTCGCTGTTCGCAGTATGGTCTTTCACTTCTTTCAATTTATTGCTTTGGTCTTTTACATGGGTTTGCAGCCCATCTACACAGTCCCAAGCGTGAAAATCGTAATCAAGTCCAAAAGCGATTGTCCTGATTTTTTGCGTAACCCTGCTATATTCAGAGGTTGTGAGATAAAGCAAAGGAAAATTCGCTTTTATCATGTTTTTGATATTCAAAAATATATCTTCCATATAACTTTATTTATAAATATTCTAAATCAATTCCTCTGTTGTGCATGTGTAAAACACACTTTTCAATTTCGCCGTTTTTCAAGAAAACGCTCAACCCATAATGAGCAAAAGAGGCAGCATCCCCTGCACCCATAGCAAGAGCCATATTGTCGTATCCATAGCCACGAAGCACTATTTTTTCGGCGGTCTGCTGGATTACTTTCATTGGTTTTGGGGACATCTGAACATTATTACCCCACGCAGGGTGGTTGCCATCCAAATTAAAAACGGTTACAGTATAACCTTCACCACCACTGATATTGTTCTCGATTTTTACAGCGCGTTTGCAACCTTGTTGCAAGCCACGAACAGGCACTCCGTTTTCATATCGCAAATGGCTGTTGGATACAAAATAAACATTGCTTAAATCTATCATAATCTTAAATTTTATGTGTTATCTTAAATTAATATGTTTAGAATTTATCTTATTAAGCCAAAATAGTGCAACTTCAGCTTTTACATCTTCAATCTTTGATAAATCGGAAAAATAACCGTTCGCTACTTCATCTATATCTTCGACATTAAGCAGATAAAAGTCAGAGTTTTTGAAATTCTCCAAATCTTTGTCAAATGAAAGCTCCTTTGCAAAATAATCTGCACATTCTTCACCATATTTTCCTTTCATCAAAATATAAAATTCATCGGAATTGCCCCTTTGAGTCTTGCGTATAATTAGTTTAACAATTATGAAACGGATATTCCGTAAAAATAATAAAAATCCTGAATTTTTTAGTTTCAGGATTTTTTGTTTACCTTTATATTGCTTACTACACCGTTGTTTTTCAGTGAAAGAAAGTAGTATAGCAAATAAAGGCATGAAAAAATTAAGATTGCCAACAAAAGAAAGATTCTACGAATTGGTTAACGCCAAGAGACTTTAATCTTTCCCCCATAGGGTAATGTAAGTATTCTTTCTTATCCTATGGGTTTTCTTATAATATACAATTACTTTTCAAAAAGTAAATAGTTAATTTGATACAAATATTGAATTTCTATTTATAACACCGCCAATTCAACCAATCTTTCAAAAGCAACTTCGTTATCCCTGTAATTCAATCGGAAACAGAACTCATTCACATAACTTTGCAGATAATTAGTTGAAATATGGTGAAATATACCATATACTCCTCTTTTTAGTATCGCCCAAAAACTCTCTATTCCGTTTGTATGGATTCCGTTTCCCAATGAAAACATAACCGAATGGTCTACCTTTAATCTGATGAAATTCTTTTCATTTTCTTTATCCAGTATATTGTAGCCTGAAAATTGGTCGGTCATTACAGTAGTATTGTCCTTACAAACCTTATTCAAGACCTTAAACAACTGTTTCCCTGTTAATTGTTTTCCACATTCATTCTTGTTTGCCACAACCGCATGAACCTTACCTGTGGAACGTTCCTTTACACCGATAACAGGAGTTTTACTTGTACCTCTGCCTCTTTTATTACCTTTGTTTTCTTTATCATTTTCTTTATGATTGTTTTCTTTTCTGGGTTTTCCACCAACGTATGTTTCGTCAATTTCAACCACAGCTTCAAATACTTCTTTCATTTCTTCCTTAGCCATTGCAGAACGAATCTGTTTCATCATTCGACATGCACCTTTATAAGATTTCATGCCCAATTCCATGCGTAATTGCATGGCAGATATACCTTTTCTTGATACATTAACCAAGTTTATGGCATAAAGCCACATCCTTAAATCAAGATGCGTATTTTCAAAAATCGTCCCTGCCAATCCAGAGAACTCTGATTTGCAATTACGACAATAGATATTTCTTGGGTTGTAATGTTGTCTGTATATTTTCTTATGAACGCAACCACATTTAGGGCAAATAAGTTGTCCTTTATATTTTTTGTCTATGAGATAGTCTATTGCAGCTTTTTCAGTCGGAAATCTTTTTGTAAATTCAAAGTAAGTCATATTTTGTATTGTATTGTATTGTTATTTATAATACAAAGATAAGTATAATTTTTGAATTATGCAAGACTCAAAGGGACAATTCCGATTTTGAATAGCCATCATCCAATTCCTCATTTTTGGAAAAACAATCATAAATCTGCAATAAGAAACTTCTTGAGAAAATTGAATTTATAACGTTTAAGGATTCTTTGTCAAATTTTTTAATTGGACGAGAGAGTAGGTCGCTATCAAACATTATTATATCAAACAATTCAAATGTTTTTGAATCACAATATTTTTGTTCGAGATACGAAATTTCTTTTTCACTTAAATGAGGAAATATAGAGCCAATATTTAGTAGATTTTATGCTAATTCTTTACAAGATTTTGGCAACATAAAAAGATAAAAACTTTTATCTTTTAGAAACTTTTGTAGTTCTTCTCCTTGATGTAATCTACCATAGTAATAGCACATTTCTGGGAAATTACTCACATTCGTTGCGGCAGATCCTTTTATAAAACGATGTTTTGCAATAGTTAAAAGAGATTCTATATCCCTCTTATTAGCACATTGTCTACGAAGTTTGTAAACTTCTCTCCAATCCATTTTCTCTAATTGAGATTCTTCCACTAAGTTGCTCGTGAAAATATTTTGCCTTATCCATTTTAGTGCCAATTCTTTTTGAGTGAACTGAAAAATGTCTGTATAATCGTTACGTAACTCTATGGTTCTATCACGATATTTTTTTTCAAATAGTTCATGAAATCTTTTTTGAATATGATTACTTGCTGTTAATTCATCAATTGTTAATTCATCATCGTAATTGAAATCTTTTAGAATTTCAACAGAAAAGTATCCTACAAATGAAAAAAAGGGTTCCTTACCTTTCGTTTGTTTTTTATATTCTTCGAGAAATTCTGGTAATTTCAATCGGTCTATCAACACATATCTTTCCTCTATCTACGAAGTCATTTTGTTCTCTTGACATAATTCTATTTGTTAATTTTCTATCTTCTATGCTTTGGTCACCTAATAAAGAAGAAAAATATCCTTGAACATGTATCAATACATCTCCTCGTAATTTATCAAAATAAACTAATTCATCATTAGTTCTACTTAGTCCTATAAAGGTAGCCATTAATACATCTTCTCTCAAACCGTTAATAGAAAATTGAGATTTAACAACTTCTTTTTTTATCGTATTATGAGGTTGTACAGCAGTAAAAAATCAAATTCATTTTCATTAAATTCTTCTTCTTCTGTGTCTGTGAGCTGTACTATTTGAGAATATCTATCCTCAATATGATTTATTAAAGCATCAATATCATCCTCTCCAAGAAAATGTCGCATATTATCCATAGTAATCAAACTATTCTCAATAGCAATGTCAATGCTTCGTTTTGCTTTATGAGCAATTTTGTACGATTGCTCAATTTGCCCTATGGCAAAGTTGCCAAGAGTCAAAAAGTAGAGAATTTTTGGTTTGCCAATGTCTTCTTCCTCTATCATTTCATTGGCTTTTCTAAAATGTTCCAATGCTTTTTTAATGGATTCAGTATTCTTTTTCCCTAAAAGGTGCTGCCCTTGCTGAATGTGAAATGTCCAATCCATAATTTTATGTTTTTATTTTGTTAATATTCTTATTATCAATTCGTTGTTTATGTTCCCGCATAAACTTGTCATACTCAGGTTTCTTGGTCATAATACGTTTATTCCCAAATTTACTTTCTATTTCGTCCATTGCTTGATGTGCCAAGTCATTGACATCATCGGGCAAATAGTTAGAATCTGTTATTACAGTTCCGTCATTAAGGATAGAAAATTGAATTTCAAACCTTTTCTCTTTTTCATTTGGTAACTTTGTATATCCTACCATACAAAATTTTTCAATCTCTTCTGTAGTCGGTTTAAAATCATATATTTTTTTGAAAGTAAAGCCCTTTTGTTCAAAAGAGGAAATGACTGTACTTTTAGCGTATTCAACATTCAACGGAAAGAAAACCGATTGTAATTCTGTAATAAGTTCTTTCCCGTTTTTCAGATAGTAACTATTGTAAGTAACTTGGTCATCCGATATTTTTAATGCAAACTCGCCATGCAACTGTTCTTTTTGCTTTATATCGGTAATTAACAATTCGTTATTGCGAATTTCATATTTCCACCCCAATTTATCGCAAGCAATTTTCAGGACTTGCTGATTCATTACTTGGGGATTTTTTACAAACCGTGAACTTTCGTATCTAGACATATTATTTATCTTTATTCTGTTTTTCTATTATTAGCCAAAACAGCACCATAACATCCATTGCACAACTTTCTACTGTCGTCATCCCCAAATCGCACATATTTTTTACTCGTTTTTTCTTTATTACATCTAACGCATTTAAATGTTATTGTTTCATTTAGACGAATATATTGTAGTTTTTCTTGTTGGCGAATTTCTTTTTTTACAACATTTTTATCCAAATTGTTCAGTAAATCATTTTTATCTAAAAATCCAACAAGTGAGAGTGCTGGTATATCACAAACTTTTGCCTTTGCCTGCAGTCCGTTATCAGAAGTAATCAAACAAGGGTTGTTGTCTTTGTACATTAGGGCAACACAAAGGATTAAATTGTCGGACGACTTATCGTTAAAATCAGCTGGGAGTAATTTTAAATCAGCCCTCGCGGTTTTGATATTTTTATTCTTTTTGTTCAATTTATGATTTATCAATTTAAGTGCCTTTTCGGCATTTTCTCTTTTGTCGCCTTTTAGTTTCCGTTTCAATTTATCAAGTTCATCAATTACTTTTGCGGAAAGAATGATATTATGCTTGGCATCTATTTTTGAGAGAATCTCAGGATAATCAACAAACACATTTGTGTCAATAATATAATGCTTTGCAAGTAGTTGGTCTTTAATGTATGTTTCCTGTTCTATTAGTGCTTTCTCAAAAGTGCCAAGCTGTTTTAGAATGTCAGAATAATCAGGAAAACATTCTTTTTCAATGTTTTCCAATTGATTTTTTATTTTAGTTATTTGGTCTATCTTTTCAATTTTTTCAATATCAACCTCTTTTTTTAGAATATCAATTTTTTCTACTATCAAAACTTTGTGTTGAGATTTAAGTTGCTGCAATTTTTCTTGTTTCAAGCACAAAAGGTCTTTATACTTTTCTTCATATTCATTGTTTTGAAGCCATTTTACTATCAATAGATTGGAATCGGATAACTCTAATATTGTAATATTTTCTTTATCAGGTACCAATTCCTTGTTTAATTCGTCTTCGATATCTGTAAATAATTCAGGTAAAATAAACTCTGCATATTTTCTTCTAAATGTCGCAAATTTATCTGTTGTATCATCAAACTTTTCTCTGGTTAACACTGTTATTTTGTGCAACTTGTCATTATATGGAAAACAATATGGATATTCTCGTATAGAAAATTTTACATCAGCGGAAATAACTAAACAGAAAAATTCAATTTTATCTTTTTGTAACCACAATATGTTGTTTGTATTTTGAAATATGAAATCAGGTATTGGAGCCGTATACTGCACATATATTCTGGTGTTTGGCTTACTATTGGCATAAGATACGATTAATTTCAAGAAAGTATCATTGATGTTCGGTATTGATAACCAAATTTCTGAAGAATCCGCATCTAATATGTTATTGATATTATATATAAAAGATTGTTTTTCAATAAATTCCGCTTGTTTATAAAATTGGTCGATTTTATTTAATGCTTCCTGCGGTTTATTCTGATAAATGAGATATTCAGCATCGCTTTGTGTTTTGCAAGTTTTTTCTTCAAATAATGCTTGCTTTTCTGATTTCAATGAATTATCTGATTCAATTGAATCTACAAATGATTTAATAATGTCATTTCGTAATTGTTCACGTGAATTGATTTTTTCAGAAAAATAGTTGGATTTGGTTTGATGGCTATAAACTTTTATTCTGAAAGTATTCAACTGAAAATCGTAAATAACTCCTGCATACAATTCTACCATATAATATTTAATTCGATTAAGGAAGGTGTTGGCAAAAGAGTTGCCTTTTGTCGTGTCATAAATGTCTGGTATTTGCCTTTCGGCAAAAGATTTCAACAAATTTTCATTTTTAAAATCAATATTGCATCCTGTATTGACTGCATTTCCTTTTAAATCTTGAAATACTGTTTTTGCCTGTTCGTGTTCATTAGTAGTTGTGTCAAAATAAAGTGTAAATGATTTATTTTCAATAGTTTTAAATTTTGTTCCTTTACTTACATATTCTTTACCTATTTCAGTTAATCGACAACTAGAAAAGCGACTATCGTCTTTTTCAATCATTTCAAATTCGGTTAATGAATTTAACGCCTCAATTAAAATTTCATATTCGGCAATATCCTTATATTGATTGCTTTCAGGTTTATCAGTAACATTTAATCCCAATATTGAGGCGATTTCTTCAAAACTCAAAACTTCATCAATACTCAATAACCCGCAAATTATTTTATCAAAAGGGGTAAATGGTATTGCCTCTGTGCAATCAGCCTCGTAATCAACAACAGCATATTCCCAAGAGATAGGAATTGAACCCAAATAGATTTCAGTCAATTTTTTTTCCTGTTGAGTGGATTTAAATATTTCAAAATCTATCTTGTTCATTTCTTTGAATATTGAGTAAGTGTTTTATAATCAATTATTCTCCCATTATTTTCAATTTCATCTATTGCATTTTTGTATAATGGGTTGCCGTCTTTATCCGTGAACTTGTAGAAGAAATCTTTGTTCCCAACTATGATTAGCAACCGCCTTGCACGAGATAATGCTACATTTAGCCGTTCAGGTGCTTTTGCAAAACCTATATCTTCATTGTTTTCAATACGATTATTCCCCTTATCCATTTTATTGCTTCGAACAGTGGAAACAATAATAATATTCCTTTCCATACCCTGAAACTTGTCCACTGTGTTTAACCGAAGAGGAATGTCTAACTGTTTTGCCGTTATTCGCACATTCCGAAGTTTGGAAACTTGCTTGCCGTAAAAACTAATAATGCCAACCTCTTTTTCTTGCTTACGCTTTTCTTCATCACGGATTCCGTCCCAAAATTTCATATATTCGTCAAAACCTTGGGAATGTTTCAGGTAAGTCAAAACAGTTTTGACTACTTCGACTTCCGTTTCATTTACTCTTGAAGTTCCGTCTTTTATTTCCGGTGCATCAACATTAACCCAAATTGTATGTGTTTTGTCATTTATAAATCCGTCGTGAAAGAAACCGTGATATCTGCTTTGAGGATTTTTCAAGTCGGGACTATCAACTTGTTCTTTATCCAATCCACAAAGCAACCCGCCACATTCATCATCCAAATAGAACTGTTTAATTACATCGTTGATATGTGGGTGCATACGATATTGAATATTGAAAGTTGATTTTATGGTATGCGATACTTTTGGATTTAGAATTAACCGCTTGAATTGCGAAGTTTCAACAAATTCTCTATCAATTTCTTCAGCTAATTGTTTGGCTTTAGCATCGCCCAAATCCAACAAGACTTCTTTGAAATCTTTTTCGTTTAATAGAGGCGGTAATTGCCGGTGGTCGCCAATTACAATGGATTTTTTTCCGAAACACAAAGGCAAAAGCAAATCCGGCGGAGTTGCTTTGCTAGCTTCGTCCATTATTACGGTGTCAAAACGTATTGATAAATAATTATTTAATGCCAATTTGAGAATTTTAAAATTGTTTTTAGTAAAGTTATCTACTTCTAAACCAAGCTCATCAATCAAAGAAGATATTTTCCATGAATTAGGTTTTTTGTCAATCAAAAATAATATTTCGTTTACTTTTTTGAAAGCTTCTTTTGTGTAATTTGGATTAAAAGTACTCTGATAATCTCTTGAAAATGCAGGACTTCCTGTCGAACTGCAAGTGCTACCAATAACATTTACATATTTAAAATACTTATTTTTGAAATAATGTTTAGTTTCTTTTGCAGGTTGCGACAACTCTATAACCCAATCTTTAAGTACATTTTCATATTTGGGATTTGTTGAATCGGCACGGTCTGCAATCCGTATCATCCATTGTTGAATGGCATTGAAATTGGGATTTTCAGAAGCTGCCTCTTCTTCCATATCGTCTGCTCCGCCTTCAAGTCCTAATTGTTCATTTTCGTACTCTACTTCTTTAACATATTCTTCATCAATCCATTTTTGTATCCGTTCAATGGAATACTTTTTACCTTCTTCTTCAAATTTTGCCGCCTTACCGAATCGGATAGGTTTAATTAAAGAAATATATCTTGCTAATTCGGGTGTAGCGTTTTTGGTATTCATCAATTTTTCCAAAGCATTATCCACAGCAAGGTTAGTTTCGGAAGTGAGCAACAAGCGAGTAGTTTGACTTTGTCGGATATGCTGCCAAATGAGTTCGGCAATTACTGTTGTTTTCCCTGTTCCCGGAGGTCCCTGCAACAAACATAAATCATTGGAATACAATGCTCTTAAAACTGATTTTCGTTGTGAATCATTCAGCTTGAGAATTTCATGTTTTGAAAATGTCTTATATTCTTCCGTTTCTTCAATTGGGGTAAAATCAAATTTATGAGCTGGTTCCGCTTTTGAAGAATCAAAAATAAAATTTCGAATTTTGGGATTAACCGGTTTACTGTTAGGTTTGTTGGACTGTTGATTTTCTTCTTTCAACTTATCCATTGCTTCACGCAACCATTTTGTTTTTGCTTCATCGCCTCGAAGATTTGCCTGAACTGCTTTTATTTCTGTTTTTTTGTTAATTAACTCCAAAAACTTTTTTGCAAGTTTCTTTTCATCTGGATAAAAGTATGGAATATTAAAAACTAATTGATTGATAGTTGATTCATTCGCACTTAATTTTCCAATGAAAATGTAATCCGAACGTTTGCTGTCTTTTTCTGCTTGATTATACACAAATTCAACCCCTCGCAGTTTTTCAATTTTTTCTATGAAAATTTGTTTGGCTGTTTTTTTGGCAATCAGGTTTGTTTTTACCTTAAACCTGAAATCGTCATCTAAGGGCGACTTAACAGTATCAAACTTATTTAGTCCATTTAATATTTCAAATTTTTCTACTAAATCATCTCTATCTATAAATTCAAAGTAAAGAGATTTGTCACTTTCTCTGATTGTAACATCAAAATCAGATAAATACAATTCTCGTTTTATGTTAGTCCAATATTCATTCGTAAAATCAGATTCAAAGAATTTAACTTCTTCGTTTACTGGTTTATAAATATAAGATTGTGATATTTCAATGTTATCTTTTCCATAAATACGTGATAAGGAATTGAAAAAAAGTAATTTGTCCGTTTCTAAATCTAATTCGGGGGTAATTTGTTTTGTTATTCTAAAAGTGTTTTCGTTTATTGGTTCGGGAAATAATAATTCTTTTTCTTCATCTTTCTTTTGAAATCTCTTTCCAAAGGTTATGCTATATTTTTGATTTAAAGGGGAATGGTAAAGATTTTCAACATTGGTGATATGAAAATCTACTTCAATATCCGACAATTTGAAACCGTATTGAGCTAAGACAGGTGCTATGAGGGAAAGATTGCCTGACAAATCCGAAACTCTTAAACACCTTCGTTCATCCTCTTTTCTTATTTTGGCTTGAGTAATATTGGATTGTATTTTTTGAACTAAACTAAAAGGACGGATTTTCAAAATACACCCAATTTTTCTTTCTCTTTCAAATGTTTCAGAAAATCTCTTTTGTATTATCAAATCAAGTCCACGAAAAATTTCATCCATTGTAAGGAACGTTGTTCCATCGACATTAAAAGTTTCATCGACATCAAGATTTTTCTTTAATTCTTCTTCAAAAACTCTGTATTCATTATTTTTGTCGGCAACCAAATCAACCTTAAATTTGAATCTTGCAATATCGCCTTTGGCATTTTTGATTTCCGAAAGTTGATATTGCCCTGCGCAGAGAAATGGCTCTTGAAGTTTCTTAATCAATAATTCTTGTGCCTCTATGTATTTTGTCCAAATATCACGTTGATTTTCGATTAAAGTTTTAGGTGCTATTTCGAGATTATCAACACGTTTTTTTAATTGTTCTAAATCTTCGAGTGCTCTATAATCATTATATCGCTCGTCAATCCCTATAAAACGAATAAAACAACTTTGTTCTATTGAGTATTGTTTTTCGGGAAGTTCTATTTTGTTTTTGTATTTTGTTTTCTTTTGCTTATTTACTTTGATTTCATAAGTATTTGATATATGCCAAGTTGCAATAATTTCAAATTGTCCGCCCAAATCATTGAGTGGAATAACAATTTTATGCTCAGAATCTGTTTGCTTTGCAAAATAGCAAGTACATTCCTTGTTGTCAATCAAATTTTTGATATGTTCAAAAGAATATTGATTTTTTACTTTATCAAAGTTTTCACGAGTATGGTCGCCAAATCGAACGATAAGTTCAATTGCATCTGAGTTGAATATGTCTTCGTATGCCATCTCTTAAGAGTTTAAAAATTTCAAGCAAACAAAAGGGCGTGAAACTGCTCGTTAATTGCTTATTACTGTCTTGGCTATAGTAAACCATCCTTCCAAATAGGCACGAACAATCCACGCCATAGACATAAACCTTCGCAACCTTATTCTCGGAAGAAATTTACTAAACTTCAGATAGTGAGAATAAGAGCTCAAAGCTCAATTTTTAATAAGTTATATTTTACTTTCTTTTTTCGTATTTATTACACTTAGTATTTACGGTACAAAAATAATGATTTATATCCAGAAATAAGAACGAGATTCTACAGAGTTGCCGATTTAGATGTAATAATCAAATAATTACAAGTTGGTTTAGTCTCATGAACGCCACCCTCCCACATTAAAATCCTTTATTTTCGAAAATTGTTCATATACTTTTGTGTTGCATTACTATTGATGCGGAATTCTAAAAAACAAAAGTATCATGTATGTCAATGACGATTATTTCAATAAGTGGATGGAAAAGCTGTTCAATAAAATGAGTGAGATTGTCAAAAGTATCAACACATTCGTCAATATCAACGAGGTTTTTGACAAGGGCGACAAAATTCTTGACAAATTATTGACAATCAGACTTGTATAATACTGAAGTTATCAAACCGCAACCTGCAACGATACCGCACGGATTTGTTCACGGTAATAACCTTTACCAGATTATTCAATACACAATCCGCCATAAAACGGGACTTGCATTTCATTCCCGATTGTCGAAACAATAACAGAAATCTGTCGTTTATTCGCTTTGTTTAAGCGTACCATATAACGATATTCCTGCTTATCCGCTTTCGGCTTACGCCTTCTTTTGGGCTTTCCATCGTTGTGGAAAGTCTCATTACCAACATTTTCAATGTTCATTATCAATATATTTTAAAAGGTTGCGACTTGGAAGCAACCGCCCTCCGGTTCAGACCGGAGCAAGAAAGGTTTTCGGAAGTAAAAAATGGAATTTTTTGCTGACAAAAACACTTCTTGCTATTGTCTTCGGGACAATAATTTTCTCCACAGCAAAGGTGGTGTGCAAATTTGAAGATGTCAAGATTTGAAAGGTTGAAAGTTTTAAAGGTTGGCAACAAATTTTCAAATCGCCAAACAATCAAGTCTGAATATTTTATACTAAATAGCAAAGCAAGGAAAAAATGATAAATACCTGCATGTTTATACGCATATATGCAGCAACATATAAATGATTAATGATTATCCGTTGTTTCACCTAAGTTGTTTATCTTCGCAAAAAAAGCTGGCAAATATTATGAATTTACTAAATTTTGTATCTCAATATCCTGACGAAAGCAGTTGTAAAGCGAAATTTAAAGA